>Ga0228710_1007896_pt1 | contig 15515 bp, 9 predicted proteins | sample MedpolnodulmetaG_FD_177995 | JGI IMG/M metagenome (GOLD analysis project Ga0228710, IMG submission 177995) | Root nodule microbial communities from Medicago polymorpha collected in Santa Monica, California, United States - pink nodules | ecosystem: Host-associated > Plants > Roots > Nodule... | reverse complement strand
CAAACAAACAAATTATCTATCAAACTTAAAATGGTAATTGACGTCGAACAATCCAAGATATCGCACTAGTCCCTGAGGAGACGATACATAAATACTTACTTTTGATATACGTAAATATAATACATCACCCACCTCTCCTCTTTGTTCCTTTTAATTTTCTCAAAACACTTCCCACTCCACATCATTATATCTATTTTCTCAACAACAAAATAATACTCAAGCACAAGCAGCGTCAACAATAATATTAATCAAAACTCCTCCTATTAAACATCATTGAATTAATTAAAACTAGAAAATTAGGGTGTTACAGGTATCAATACCATATTGGAGTGACCTTGACACCACATATGAAGGTGTATTTCTAGAACGGGTCTTACAACACAGTAGGACTATGATACAATTGTAGCTAGACTGTTTTATCTTGGGGGTGTCGTGGTTAATGGGGGTGTCGTGGTTAATAGTCTGTTTGCACAATTTTCGGCATTGTCATGAAAAGTCTTCAAATAGCGACATAATCCGCGATTCAACCTAGTAATCTCTTCGGTGACCAAATATATTTTCAACTTTTTTAACTATTGTTCCAACAAGTACAAACTAAAAAGGTTACTGATGCTGAAAAAGAAAAACTAGTAAGGCAGTTGAGACTGTTGCGGAATCGCTGGGAACAGTGGCCTATTCTAGCACCTTCGATATTGGTAAAGGAGGAGGCAAAAAAGATACTAGTCAAGCAAGGAAATGGACAAGGCAGGGTGGTGGATGTAAGAAGAGTATGTCTAAAGGGAGAAAACTAAAGAATGTACTATGTAAGTGAACACCTGCTGATGTAGAGTTTTTGTTGGTACACCTGAAGAATTTCAATCTGGGGACAAAAAAGAGGGGCCAAGATATGGAGATGGTTGAAACTATTGTAAACAAACCAGATGTGGTGTTGGATGTCCAACACCACCTACAACAATGAAAATCATCGGTTGGAACTGTTGAGGGTTAGGTAACCAGAAGGCAGTTCGAGCCTTACTAAGGCTCCTCAGAGTTAAATATCCTCAACTGGTTTTCTTAATGGAAACTAGATTGAAAGTTGATGAGATTGAGCGGATTAGAATAACGTGTGACTTCAGTTCATGTATCACATTTTAATTTATACATACATACATACAGACTAGCTTAGTTTAGTTAAAAAAAATAATCAAGGTAGCTAGTTTAGTTATTTTCAAAAAAAAAAAGTTTATACTTTAAGACTATAGAAATCACATTATTACAAGACTTTCTAATAAATCTAAGATTCATCTTTCTGCAGCTTCAACTGTTTGTAGAAGTTCCTAATGAAAACCTCTGCTTTTGCATATAGCTCTTGACCATTAAGTCCCTCAATCTCGTCTTGTACTTCAATATCATCATTCATTATCCCTTCATCATCCTCTCCGCTACCTATGAAGAAAACACAAGATTTTGAAGTGCTCTTTTTCACTATATCCATTTTGGTGAAAGAAACAACCCTCTCAGTCTCAGATGCTGACATTTCAACAGGTCTTGGTCTCTTCTCAACATGTTTTGAGACATAACTTATGGGAGCTTCTTTTTTCTCGGAATATGCTTCTGAGGGTATAATAGGTTTTTTGAGAAGGGATGATTGCATTTTGTCTTCTAAAGGCTTATAAAAAAGGGAAAAAAGGCCAGCTTCAGCACCAAGTACAATGATGATGAAATTTGAGATGAAATACAAGTAGGTAGATTTAAGAGAGGAAGGTAGTAAAGGTAGAAAAGCAAGAAAAAGAAGTAGAACAAATAATATCAGCACTTGAGATTTCTTAAACTTGTTCATTGCTTTTGGTAAATGAGGGGAAAATAACAAGAAGAAAAAAGATGGATATAATGATGAGAAAACAAAGGTGATATATATAGTTGTTGATGGAAGTTGTAGTTGTAAGAATATAACTAAGGGGTCTTTATATATAAAGAGAACATCAACTTTTGAGTTCAAGTGTGAGCAGTTAAAACCGATATCAATTATAAATGAGTTACACATATAATTAAGGGTTAAATATGTTTTTAATCTCTATAAATATATCATCTTTTTATTTTAATTTTTTTAGTCCTTATAGAATTTTGACTCACTACTTTTGATCCCTATTTTTAAGTTAATTTTTGAATCTTTTAATGGAATTGTGCCGAAATGTGTAGAATAATGTAAAAAAAAAATTCCAAAAAAATTAGAATTTTTTAGCAAAACAAAAATTAAATATGAACTTTTAACAGTCAAAAATATAAAAATATTAAATTCTTGTTTAGTTAAAAAATTCTAATTTTTTTTGGGAGAGATTCTTATAATATTATGAATTTTTCTGCAAAATTTTATTGAAAAATATGAGTTTATTTTAGGGTATAAAATTGAGAACTTCTAAGTTTATTTTAATATGTTTTTTAGTCCTTACAAAAAAAAATTACTTCGTATTTTAGTCCCTGTTACAACAAAGTTTGTTTAATTATCCTTAAACTCTTAAATTTTTGAACGATTTTCTTAAGACAAGTTTAGAACACTATGAAAGGTTCATTTACCAGAATTTATATTTTTTTAACATGAAACGAATTAAATATGAATTTTTTAAAACGGCAAAAGTTAAAGATAAAATTAACAAAATCTGGACGTAGAAATCAAATTTTGTGACAAATTTTTGCTGAGGAACTTTTAGTAATGTTCTTAACACGTCTGCAAAAAATCGTTTAAAAACTCAAGAGTTTAAGCATAAATTAAACAAATTTGAATTGAGGAGGGACTAATACTGAGTGCAAATTTTTTTTAAGAACTAAAAAAACTATTAAAATTAAGAAAGGACTAAACTTAAAAGGTCCCAATTTTATAGAGACCAAAAACATATTTAACCCTTTATTTTAAAAGAGGAACCAAAAGTGAAGATGAAATTTTTTTGAGGGACTAAAAGTTGAAGAAATTTTTTTGAGAGACTAAAACAAAAAATTGTCATATTTATAGGAACTAAAAACCCTATAATTAATGTCTCAAGATTTTAAGCGAAGATGGGACAGTCTCTTATGATCCTCGACAATTATCGTTGTAGATCTAAGTATTGCCTTAAACTCTCCAACATGAATATGGGGTGAGTGAGGTTATGATGGTCAGTGTTAACCTTAAATGACAGATTTTAAATCTCTCAAGGAAATTTATTAGTGTCACTTCAATAATTACAAGTTTTACATCGCCAATTATTTTTTGTTTTTTTAAATATAATGGGATGACTTAAAGAGAAATTATGGGCATTAGGTTTGTAGTATAAGTCCCTTAAGAAAAGAAAGTTTGAAGTATAAGTTCAACAATAAGTATTAATAAAATTGCGGTTGCTGAAGATTCTAAGAAAATTCTCAAACGGAATATCAGTGTCAATTTTCGAAAATGCTAGCAACAATGTACAAAAGGTGAGTTTCCTAATGAGATTATTCTTAAAAAATATCGGTACTGTACTACCATGTGGATAACACAAATAGATAACACTTTGTCTTTCATGACTGTAGCCAGTTTTTAACTTCACTAAGTTGTAGTAGTGTGGTTTGGTCAAAAAAAAAAAGTTGTAGTGACGACTGAGGAAACTGCTACTTAATTTATAGATTTTTTTTGGAAAATACTACGTATGGATTTCTTTCAAAATACTTAATTTATATATCTAAGTCGTTCTTTAACCAAATTAATAAGTGAACTATCATCTGTTCTTTCAAAAAAAAAAGTGAACTATCATCTGTATTAAATATATATAGACACACACGCATACTAAAATTATCATTAAATATACTAAAACTACAATGTGATTAATTTTTGTTATTTTTATATGATCGTTTCGAAATTTCATTCATATTAGAAACAAAATTGTTTGATGTTATAATTTTTTAAAAATAATTTAAAGATTCGTTTTCAATTTAACCTTGTTGATATGGTTCAATTAAAAAGAAAGTTGAGACCAATTAATATAGATAGATACTTCTTTGGTAACTCTTTGGGACAGTTCAGAGGTGGAAGTGTGGTACTCTACTTCTTTTGAGCATGTGTTGTTGATAGCGGGCAGATTTTACAAGTCTAATGAGCAGTTTGTGGTTGTCAATATCTATGCCCCGTGTGAAGATTCTCGTCAGCAGTCTCTATGGGACAACATTACTAACAGGTTGGCTACTTATTCGGATCAGAATGTCTGTGTCTGCGGTGATTTTAATGCGGTTCGCAGTGTGTCTGAAAGGCGTAGTGTGGGAGATATCAGGCGACAAACAGGGATGGCAGGTCTCAATCTTTTCATTGATAGTAACTTGTTGATCAATTTACCTCTCAGGGGTCGCAGTTACACATGGTACAAAGGTGACGGAAGATCTATGAGTCGTATTGATAGGTTCTTATTATCTGAAAAGTGGTGCTCGACTTGGCCTAATTGTTTTCAGCTGGCCTCGTCAAGGGGGATGTTAGATCATTGTCCGTTAATGCTCTCTGTTGATGAGGAAAATTGGGGGCCTATTCCGTTACGTATGTCGAAATGTTGGGAAAATTTCCCAGGTTATAAAAACTTTGTCCGAGATAAGTGGCACTCCTTTCAGGTTGATGGTTGGGGCGGATATTTCTTGAAAGAAAAATTCAAGTTGATTAAATTAGCTTTGAAAGATTGGCATCTTAAACACTCTCGAAATTTACCTGCAAAAATTTTGTCGTTGAAGAATAAAATTTCTTTTTTTTATTTGAAGGGTGAGACAGAAGACCTTTTGGAGAGTGAGGTAGAGGAGTATCAGGGATTATCTGAAGAATTTTTTTCATTGTCTCGGTCCCATGCAAGTATATGTAAGCAACTATCTCAGGCTCTTTGGTTGCGCGAGGGGGATGCTAACTCAAAAAAATTTCACGGCATCATGTCTAGCAGACATCGTGGTAATGTAGTGACTTGTTTACTTGTTGACAGTGTTTTGACTGAGGGGGTTGAAAATGTCCGAAGAGCAGTTTTTGATCATTTTTCTACTCATTTCCAAGCGTGTAATACGGAGTGTCCTAGAATGGCAGCCCTCCAATTCCCATCGTTTTCATATAGACAGGGTGCGAGCTTGGTCAAACCGTTTTCTGTGGAGGAGGTCAAGGCCGCGATGTGGGATTGTGATCATTTTATATGCCCCGGCCCTGATGGTATTACCTTTGGCTTCATCAAGGACTTTTGGGATATTCTGCGGGAGGATGTGAGGCGATTTCTGGTGGAATTTCATAGAAATGGGAGGCTTGCGAAAGGAATAAATAGTACTTTCATTGCTCTTATTCCTAAGGTGGAGAGTCCGCAACGGTTGAATGATTTTCGTCTGATATCTTTGGTAGGAAGTATGTACAAAATTCTTGCGAAGGTTCTCACCAATCGTCTTCGTTCTATTATTGGGTCGGTTATTTCTGATAATCAATCGGCATTTATTAAGGGTCGACAAATTTTAGATGGTATCCTGGTGGCAAACGAGGTAGTGGAGGACGCACGGAAATGTAAAAAGGAACTTCTTCTTTTCAAAGTGGATTTCAAAAAAAGCGTATGACTTTATAGATTGGAGATACCGAGATGAGGTTACGCATAAAATGGGGTTTCCAGTTCTGTGGCGGAAGTGGATGAAAGAATGTATAGGCACAACTACAAAGTGGTTTTTGGTCAATGGGTCCCCGACAGACGAGTTCCCTTTGAAGAGGGGATTGAGGCAAGGAGATCCGCTTTCCCCTTTTCTCTTCCCCTTGGCCGCAGAGGGTTTCAATATTTTGATGAATTTTATGTCTGCAAACTAGTTCTTTCACAGGTACAAGGTGGGTTCAGGTATTACCACAATTGTCTCTTACTTGCAATTTGCGGATGATACTTTAATAATAGCTGAAAAATCTTGGGCCAATGTCCGTACGATGCGTGCTATCCTTATGTTGTTTGAAGCAATATCTGGTTTAAAGGCCAATTTCACGAAGAGTCAATTGTTTGTTTTTAATGTCCATTTCGCTTGGTTGACTGAGGCAGCGTTAGTTCTGAAGTGTAAGGTTGGAAGTCTTCCTTTTGTGTATTTGGGGCTGCCTATAGGTGGTGATGCGCGTCAGTTGTCGTTTTGGGATCCACTGATTACTCGCCTTAAATCTAGATTGTTTGGGTGGAAATCTAAACATTTATCTTTCGGTGGTCGGTTGGTTCTGTTGAAGTCTGTCTTGTCATCTATGCATGTTTATGCTCTTTCTTTCTTCAAGGCTCCTTCGGGTATCATCTCCTTTATTGAATCTATATTAAATTATTTTTTTTGGGTAGGGAATGACAACCAAAAAAAAAATTCTTGGGTTGACTGGAATTCTGTGTGTTTGAGTAAGGAGGTTGGAGGTTTGGGGGTTAGGAGAATTAGGGAGTTTAATAATGCATTATTAGGGAAGTGGTGTTGGAGGTTGCTAGTTGAGAAGGAGTGTTTGTGGTATAGGGTGCTTTCAGCGAGGTATGGTGAGGAGGGAGGGAGGTTGTTAGATGGTGGGGGGTCAGCTTCGGCTTGGTGGCGTGTCATTGCTGCCTTGCGTAATGAGGTGTGGTTCGGTGGGGAATGGGAAAAACATTTATTTTTGGTCGGATGTGTTGGTGGGTGGGGTGTCTTTTAAGGAAAGATTTAGCAGACTGTTAGAGTTGTCGGTGGATAAATGGGTGTCGGTTTTTGATTTGTTTCAGTTAGGGTGGGGTGTGAATGGAGAGGCGTGGAAGTGGAGGCGAAGGTTGTTTGCGTGGGAGGAGGAGCAGGTTGGGGAACTATGTTTATTACTTCAAAATGTGATTTTGCAGGTTGACAAAGAGGACAGATGGACATGGAATTTGGAGAAATCTAACGTTTACACTGTTCGTAGTGCTTATAATTGTCAGTCTGCTCAGCTTCAAATTGTCGATCCGGGGGAGGTGAAGTTGCTTTGGCAAAAGTACGTTCCTCTGAAGGTTGTGATTTTTGTTTGGCGTCTGCTCCGTAATAGATTACCAACCAAAGATGATTTGTTGCGGAGAGGTGTTCTTCATACGGATACTTGTCAGTGTGTTTATGGTTGTGGCTCTACGGAAACGGTTAATCATTTATTTTTACATTGCTCTGTTTTTGGGACCACTTTACTCAATTTTGTTTGGGTGGTGGCAGAACTCAGGTGCGGCACTCAATTTTAAACGTCTTTTGGTTTGCTACTGTGTGGGAAATATGGAAAGAAATAAATAACAGAATTTTCAATGATAAAGAATGCCCAATTATGTGGATTGTGGACAAAATAAAGTCATTTTCTTTCTCGTGGTTGAAGGAGAAAAATGTTTAGATCTCCCTCAATTATCATGGTTGGTGGCTTAGTCCCCTCACAATGTTGGGCTGCGGTTAATTGTTATTTCTTTCGTCACTCTTTTTGTTGTTTTTTCTATTCCCTTTTTGTAAATATTGTACAGACTCTTTTGTTCCTTCTTGGCTCATCTTGTGCTCGGAAGGACTTTTTGTGTTGATAATATAATCCATTTTAGCCTCTTAAAAAAAAGATAGATATTTGTGTCCCTTAACTATTTGATTGGTCGGTGGTATAAAAAAATATTTATTTTGATATATCAATCATTTAAATTGATCTCAATTATTTCGAGAAAATTAATCTCTAGTATAACTTTAGATGATATTTTTGGTTCTTCGTCCTTTCTTCACTTGCTTTGTAATGGTGAAGGTTCTGATGAAGTCATTTATGCTTATGTGACCATATGAGAAAGAGAATATTAAGTTTAAGATAGCCATAGATGTCACTAAAATATGACAGAAGTGAAGCCGTGGCTACTTTGATAGATGTTTTTTTTTTTTTGCCATACTTTGATAGATGTGTTGGACATTGCTTCTTGAAGTCCGTACAAAAATATGTATGGGAAAGAGAGAGATTTTTCCACCATCTTTTATCGAACATGTGTAGGTTGTATCACTTACAATATTAAAAAAGAAAGTTTAGAAGATTGCTTTTCCGACATAGAAAACATCACAAGAAAATTATCCATAAGTTTTCAGCGTAGTTAACTACCGTTGAGAAAGCCGGCAGCAGTTAACTGCCGCTGGTGCCAGCGGTAGTTAACTGCCGTTGCTTCCTGTTATAAAAATTGCATTTTTTGCGTTTTTAACTGCCAAAACTCCATTGTTGCATTTTTTACTTCCATAGTGTGAATTTCACAAAGTATAAGTCATTCCATATCTAACGTGAATTCGAATAAAAATTACGTAATATTAAATAAATTCGAAAAGTGAATAAATAACTTATTGTTCCATTCGATATCATAACTTATATAACTGATTCTCAATAATACATGTTCCTAACTTATATAGACGGCTCATTACATTACATTCGGAAATATACCTTCCAACTACAACAATTATCTTACCTCTGAATGAGGTAAATTCAAACTCGCTAAGCAGCAGGACTCCAACATTCGTCCGACATTTCTACTGTTCCATTCAAAAGATTAAATTCCTGTTAGGCTTGGTTTAAATGACGGTATTCAAGTGTCAAAAGATTGAGGTCCATTCCTTGACACTTCAATACCTTCATTTAAACCAGCCTAACAAGATTTTAATCTTTTGAAAGGAACAATAGAAATCTCGGACGAATGCTTGAGTCCCACAGTTTAAAAAGTTTGAATAACCCCATCCAGAGGAAGACAATTGCCATAGTTGGAAGGTACATTTCCCACCCTAATCACGATTTTCTGACAGAATCAGACACTTGATAATATCTTCAGTTGACCTCAGCAACGTTACCTGCATATCTGTCTATTGGAACATGCCGTGCTCCCAAAACATGCTCTTCATGTTTTCGTCGTTCGTTAATTCCATCCAAGTGAATGATACTCTCCCATCATCGAGCATTGGACGTTTATACCGAACGTATTCCACCCTCCTTGTGTCTCTGGGGTTGACTCCTTGGTTGAATTCATTAAGTTGATCCTTGAGACCTCTTAACGTTACATCAAGGCACCGAACCTTCAACCTCTGAGGTTCTCCGCCGTTGAATTGTGCATGAACGTCGATCCACCCGGCCATTGTTTCAAATCTACACAATTAAAAATTAAAAATAATCAATGAAAAACTCATTCAAACACTTGTAGTGAAAATTTTACATAAACCCTAAAAAACTTAAATAAACCCTAAATAATTTATAAAATTCGAAAAAAAAATAAAATTTATGCAATATAACTCCATTATAACAAGTATTCATAATATTTGTTAATAGCATTTCAGATCTACAACATAACTATATTAAAAATAAATAAATCAAACCCTAAAAAATTTATAAAATTCGAAAAAAAAAATATAAATTTAAGCAATATAACTCCATTATAACAAGTATTCATAATATTTGTTAATAGCATTTTAGATCTACAACATAACTATATTAAAAAAAAATCAAAATTTACAAATTAAACTACAACTAAAATTATAGACATATAAACATATATACTAACTAAAATTTATCACAATAGCATAAGTGATAACTTACTTGTGATTTAGTGGAAAAAAATTGGATGAATTGGTAGAGTTTTTTTTAGAGAGAGAGAGGGTGAAAATTTTGAATTTTTAGAGAGAGGAGGGTGGATGATAGAGTGGTTGGAAGCTGGGTTCTGCCTTGAATATGTTACGAACACAACGACAGTTAACTACCGCTGGCACCAGCGGCAGTTAACTGCTGTCGGTTTTCTCAACGGTAGTTAATTACCACTGGAACTTATGGGTAATTTTCTTGTGTCATTGTGATGTTTTCTATGTCAGAAATGTAATTTTCAAAAGGTTAATGCTAGATTTAGCGAACAGGATTTCGTGAGTGCCTTCCCGATTGAGTTGGCAGCTTCTTGTCCATTTGATGTTATATAATTGCTTGACTAACAACTACATAAAAAAAATATAAGTCACGCAACCCCCGTTTTTTTCGGGTAGCACTTGGTTGACATTGACCAACCACAATGTCAGAGGTGTTTTTCTTCTTTCTCTTTCACAATACATTTTTGTCTCTTTGTACACGTGTGACATTGTGGTTGGCCAATGTCATCAACCACAATGCCACCCTAGTATTATCCGTTTTTTTCCAGCCGTTCGCAATTTTTATTGGCTAAACACCGTTTGAGAGCACTTCGTGGTAAAATATCTCTAGATATATAGCACTTCTCTAAAAATAAAAATAAAAACATTTAACTTATTTTACCGCGTTAGTTTTTTTTTTTCTCTTTCTATTTCTATTTCACCTCCCAGCTACCATCACATGTTGTTCTTTCTCTGCATCACACACTCATCTTGCACAACACATCAACAAAGGTTGTAGTTTATTTTATATGTTCAATTCTCGCAAAATGTGGTTTTGATCAAATCAATGTTTACATTCTGCTCAACTACGTAATATTTACATTTCTCCATTATATTTTAACATGGTTTTTACATTTTTTATTTATTTTAAGAAGTCATACCGGCTTAACAAAATTGACACTATAAAGAATTGAAAATGAGACCTTTAAATGAGCACACTCTAAAATCTAAAGTCAACACCACCAAATCAACATAAGTAGGTTTGATTTTTTAAATTAATACGTTAATTTTCATCCTTTTATTAACTCTTAAGATCCGATAATCTGCTTTCTTGCTCGTTTTCCTTGAATCTAGTTTTTGTCATCTCCATATGGTGTTCATCTCGATCAATTTTTCATTTTCAAAAGATAGATAAATTATTGTTTTATTACTTTTTTAAAATCATACTTAACTTATTGATTGTAATAAACTTTTTGCACAACACAGTAAACTTTTTAGCTAGTTGTTGACTACAAACTCTACATGCACTACAAAAGGATAAAAAAAAAAAAAAAAGTCAAGAAAATTGCTTTGTTCACTTTCAAAATGTCTCCCAGACAGACACACTGAAACTACCAAAATGCCCCAAGCAATAGTTAACAGTTGTTCGATCTTAACAGCAATTAACTGCAAACTTGCTAATTGTTTCAAATGGAAGCTTACTGTTGTTCTTGTCTTCTTCCGATATAAGGTAATACACTTCCACCTCACTTTTCAGTCACCAACTTTTTCCCCTCTTCATTCCAAAAACCCCAATTTTTGAGATTTTGATGCAAAATTTTGGTCTCAAACCATTGAAGGATTGCTAGAAAGATTCTACACTCATTTCTGGCAGCCTAGTGGTAACGGCAGTTAACTGCCGTTGGTGCCTAGTTTTGATTTCTCGGCACCTTTTTCCTTTTTTCGCATTGATTCTTTGAGATAATTATTGATAATATTTTTTATTGTAATGTTTTATTCTTTATTGATAGTTATGGTTGAAAATGCGGTTTATGGTGTTGTTGAGTTGATACCCTATAAGGTTGAAGCTTACTTTAATGCCAACCAAATAATGTTGAAACTTATGTTGATGTGAAACCTTCTTTTGAAGCATCCGATGATGCAAAACCTTCCGGTGTTTCCAAACTTTGTGAGAATGAACTAAACACCACGCTATTATTTTTGACTAAAGATAGATGAAAAGTCTGAGATGATATGATTAATTGGGTTTCTCGGCATTCAACAAAGACAAGATTTACTATAGCTATAGATAGACCCAATCTCCAAAAACCAATGTTATTGTTGAATGTGAAAGGAGTGGTGAATACAATCCATTCAAGAGGAAAATGAAATTGAAGCTTGAAGGCACTTGCACTAGAAAAAGTGGATGTGAGTTTAGGTTGTGAGGTTATTTAGACTAGAAAACAAATGAGGGGTGGTTGGCTGTTCTTTATGGAGTTCTCAACCATAAGATGGAGCCAAAGTTAAAATGGCACCTACTTGCGGGTAGATTAACTAGAAAAAAACATGAAGAAAGTTGTTGACCAAACAAGGAGTTTGGTGCAGTTTAAGCATATTCTGATAAATTTGAAGGGTAAAAATCAAGAAAGTTTGACGAATATAAAGTGTACAATGCACATCATATATTCATAAAATCATAAAGAGATGACAAGACAAAGATGCAACATCTGGTCACAAAGTTGGAGGAGCACAAATATGTTAATTTCACCATAACAAAATGAGAGGCTATTGCTGTTCGTGACATATTTTGGGCTTGTCCCGAATCTATTAAGTAGCTTAAAACTTTTCTGACTATTTTGATCATAGACTCCACCTATAAAACCAACTTATACATAATGACATTGTTTAAGATTGTTGGTGTCACCTCTACCTAGAAGACATATTATGTTGCTTTTGTTTTTCTAATGTCTGAAAATGAGGAAAACGTCACTTGGGTTCTACAAATATTGATTGATCTTCTGAACTCAAAAGACAATATGCCTAAGATGGTTGTAACTGATAGAGATATCAATTTGATGAAAGTTGTAGCCACTATTTTCCCTGAAACTACCGCAATACTTTGTCATTTTCATATTGGAAAAAATGTTAAAGCAAAATGCATCACATAGTGCAGAGTCAAACCCAAGGATCACGAGATAAGTGAGATAGTTAAAAACATCACAAAAGTTTGGGATAATATGGTTAAGTCTCCTTCAAAAGAATTATATGTATATGTCGTAGTGCAATTCTAAGGTATCTGTAAAAAATTCCCAATGTTCATTACCTATGTTGAAACTACCATATGGAATACCATTAAGGAAACATTTGTGAGGGCATAGACAGACTGTGTTTTGCATCTTGGCAAGAGAACCACTAAAAGAGTTGAAAGGGCTCATGGAAAGTTCAAGATAAATTTGAGTAAAAATGTCGGAGATTTGAAAACATGTTGGGAGGAAGTACACAAAATGTTGGATTGACAGTTGAATGAGATACAAGAAACCTTTGGGAAGATTATTACTGCCTTAGAACACATATAAAAAGTTAACTTTTTGTACTTTGAGTTGGCAGGTAATCTTTCTTGATCTAGATTGAGTTTTATTTTTTAGGGACAAAAATGCTCCAAGATAACTGACATGGATAAAAAAAAAATTGTTGTGTGATCAGGATGTTATACGGGTTGCCTTGTGCATGTATTCATGATATGAAGATCCATATAAATAAGCATATTCAATTGAGTGAGATAAACCCTCGTTGGCAAAGGTTACATATGCGGTGAAGAAGAAGATGAATATGGTTTTTCTTTCTAGATGAGTGGAATGGTATTTAGGAATGTCTCAAAAAAGTACCTTACAACATGAAACTACTCATCAAGAAGGTTATGCGCCAGTTAGCATTTCTGAAAAATACATTGTTGACTCCACCTCCGAAAAATATACAAACCAAGGGCCCAAAAAAATCGAGATCAACATCAAATGAAGCTTTGACTAGTCGAATCCTATCTATGTGGGAGCGTGATAATTCCCAATTTTTAGATAGTCTAACGTCACAAAAAGAGCCCATCATTTTGAAAAAGGAAAAGTGCTCATATTGGCAATCTATCGTGTTCTCCAGCTCCAATGCCTACTTTGGACCGTGATCCAAATCTACCCCATACTAATCATATGCCTCTATTCATGAGACCATATATTGTAAAATTTTGGATGTTAAAGGCGATGATAATTTTGGATTCCAGGTTGTAGCTCAACATATGGATATGCATGAAGAAATTCATCCTATGATTCGCAAATCACTTATTTTAGAGTCGAAAAATCATAAGATTGACTATTTGTAAATATTTGGGTTTGAGGAAAATTTTCACTATATCATGAATGGTTTGTACACCCCCAAGATAGTGGTGGAATTGCATTCAATGATAAGTGATTTACATTATAAGACATGGGTCACTTTGTGGCAACTTGTTACAATAAAGTTGTAGTTTTGTTTGACAAATCACAAGATTAGTATATCTAAGACTTTTTTTCCAATCAAATGTAGTCCACCCACTTAACCCAAATACTCGCATCATGTATCTTGACTTAATCCCCGTAATATGTTAGATCGAGTTAGGCTTTGCAAGATCTAAACTTTGCCTCTCAATTTTTTAAGGCCTAAGTTTGATCTGCGGCCTGTCATACGCCGACTTTTTAGATCTTAATCTGACATTCTGAAAGCCTGATTTGATCTGCTAGCCTGTTTAAAAACCTTTTTATATGAACACCCTTAAATAAGAAATGTGACATAAGTTTAAATATATTAGAAAACTAATAGATAAATTAGATTAAACTCTATTTTGATAATTGACATGATTTTTTTAGAGAATCTGACTATATATTGTATCTTATTTCAATTCTATTTTATAGTAATAAATTTAAATAAGCAAAAAAATAATGTATACTAATAAGTTTAAATTACTTAAAAAGTTAACAAATTTATATTTTAATTCTAAGTGCAAAGTATAATATAATAATAACTGATATTATTCATATTTACTTAAATATGCCGACTTAATAGACCTAAAAGACTTTTGAATGGCTTGTTACCTAGCCTTTTAAGTTAAATAAGTTCTAAAACACTAGGTTTGTCCTGACCTGTTGTAGACTAGGTCATAGGCTCATATAAGTCGATATTGCCTATTCACATCCCTACCTCCAATTGTCACTTCCTCTTTGCGGTGAAATAAGAGTTTTCATTTATTTCATTGAAATTTTTCATTTTGAGGCTCGAACTTTATAGAGCTTGAATGTTATTCTCGCTTAATTGTTCAAACTTTACCTCACATTAATTTTGTTCTTAGAAGCAACAAAGTGGGTGGAAGAATTTTCTGCATATTATTAGAATCTTCAAATTTAGAGTTTCTTACATCAGTGAAGCTAGCAAAAATTCTGTGCGGGGGCCAAATATAAAAAATTAATATATTAAAACTAACATGAAATTTAAGGATAAAATATTTTTTAGTCCCATAAATTATAATTTTTTAGGTTTAATCCTTACAAAAGTTTAATTCAATTTTTGTCTCATTTTATTAAAATTATACAAAACAAAGAGTGTTTTTAGCCTTGCATTTATTCTCTATAACAATAAAATAAGGACTAAAATAAACAAAATCTTATGAACTTAATTAACTTGAAAATTGCGAGTGTTGTAGATACCAAAAACAAATTTAATTCGAAACTTAACAGATACGTAAAAAATCACAATAATTTTACTTTTTTATTTTGAAACAATAATTTTACTTATATGAAGTGTAAATTAAAGCAACAACAAATGAAATAAAAATTGACAACAAATATTTTAAAAGTCAGGCAAAACGCAATTTAAGAAGTCAATTTTATCCACAATTGACTATTTAATAAATAGATTATTAATGTTTTTTCAATGTAAACAAACAAGTTATTTGTAAGAACTTATTATCAGTTTAAGTTGTTTCTCACTATTGTTATTGAAATATTTTCTACCTATAGTTGTTATTAAGACTAAAAGTATCAAACCAGTATAAATAAATCTATCAACCATGTAACAATTTTTTTCTTTGTTATTTATGCTAATTTTTGACAACCAATCTTTTTTGGGTAGCTTAACATTTATTATTTTGGATAGTTAAATATAAATAGATACCAACCAATACAAGAGTTTTTTTTTTTTTTTTGTAGCAA
>Ga0228710_1007895_pt1 | contig 15518 bp, 9 predicted proteins | sample MedpolnodulmetaG_FD_177995 | JGI IMG/M metagenome (GOLD analysis project Ga0228710, IMG submission 177995) | Root nodule microbial communities from Medicago polymorpha collected in Santa Monica, California, United States - pink nodules | ecosystem: Host-associated > Plants > Roots > Nodule... | reverse complement strand
ATTTTGCCAGGGGTTACGCCCCTGGCATTTCAGCTTTTCAGAATTTTGCAGAATCTTCTGCAGAATGCAGAGATTCTCTACTTTAATTTGAATTTAAATTTTCCCGCCTGCAATTTGCCAGGGGCTCCTGCGATTTGCGTGGGGTTTGCTCCTGACATTTTGTCCGATATGAAATTGCAATTTGCCAGGGATTTCCCTGACATTACTCCTGGCAAATTTGCCAGGAGCTGAAGCTCCTGGCATTTTTCCCTGACAAAATGCAGGATTTCTAGTAGTGTATGATTGTAAATTTATATCAATGTAGTATTATTGCAAGACAAGATTCAGTATTTTATTGAGCACGAAGAAACCCACAATGGCTTCCATTTGTACGTTTTAATTTTGCATTCCAACAAGTAATTTTAATTTTTAAGAATATGGCACAATTTTAGAATATGTAAGCATCACATGATATCTTACTCTAACATGATTTCTTATTATTTTTTGAAGATAGCTCATGTTGTGGATTTTTGTTCTCCCTTTTCCTTAATTATTATTTTTGAGTTATTTTCACCACTTTTTTTTTCCAAAAAATATAGACAGTTTATGTGATTATTTATTTTTTCTCTCAAAATGATGACATTAAAATTATTAGTTGCAATTGTGCTATTAAATTTTGCTTTTCCACTACATTTACGATGTATATGACCCGTGCGGCAACACGGGTGGAAAGTCTAGTAAAGATTCAAAGTGCACAACGGTCAAGAACGAACAAAGGCACCCAATATGGGCAACCAACTTCCCTCCAATTTTATGATTTTTTTTTTTGTTTTTTCTAGATTACCTTTGAAAAATGGTGGGTAATTTACCCACCAACCAATGAAAATTTAATTTTTTTGTAAAAATTTATTATTACTATTTATTTTTTTTGAAAAAATTATTTAATTTTGTGTTTTTGTTTATTATGCATATGTGCTACTACCACAATAAACAGAAATTTATTTACATTCTGCAATTGGTAGTTTATATATAAATTTCATTGTAAATTATGAATTTTATGATTAACATGTACAAATGTAATTAAACATGTGTTAATCACTTAAAAAATTGTTAAATAAGTTATTAGTGTTGTGTTTTAATGAGTTAACAAAAATTATGTCTAATCACACATGATACGTCATTATTTTATGTCCACTTCAGGAAAAAAAGAAAGAGAGAGAGAGACCAGTTTAATAGAGTTTTAAAATTGCACGGTTAAATTGAATGATTTTTTTTACAGAGACTAAAATCAAAGTGACCTCTAATTGCGAGGACCTTTTGCATATTTACATGGTCCGGTTTACGGTTTTGACCAAAATCAGACCAACTTAATCCATGTACAACATTAAGTATGTGAATGTAAATGTGGAAAAGTTTTCCACAAAACGTCTAATAGTTTTCATCTTCTGGTTTTAGTAAATATAAGCAAAGGTCTTTACCTGAAAATAGAAAGTCATTTTGAAAGATTGAAACCAATTCAGTACAGAATTATTTATAAATTACAATAATGTATGATGATAAATTATTGCCATCAATCACATGTCTCTTGAGGTATGTTTCCTGATCAAGATTATGAAGTGATAGAGTGAGGAAGAACTTTATATGGGTTGAGTATGTGGTTTGGATCCATCAAATTCTTGATTGAAGCCATCATTTGCACCTGTCAAATTTGATACAAGTTCAGACATTCAACTCACAAGTTTACATTCTCAAATGGAGAACTAACTGCAATTTGAGCCAATAATATACATACAGTTTCATGGGACTGGCTGTAGAAAATCTCGTTAGCTTTCATTAGGCCCATGCCATGCTCTGCGCTAATACTTCCACGTTTCTTAGACGTCCATTCATAAACAAAAGGCTCAATTTGTGATAAAATCTGCAAAGTTTTCATGCTGTTAATCTTATATAAAATGAAAAATAATAAGTTCATAACAAAAGTTTTTTGTGAGTTTGTTTGAGCTACCTTGTCATCGTATTGAGGAACAGAAACGTTTAAATGCAAATTACCATCTCCAAGGTGACCATATCCAATTACATTAGCTGCATCACCTACAATAATCAAACAAAAGTCACAATAACAAAATTGTAATAATGTTGATGTTCTAATGTGCACCATTGTGATATAACTAGTAACATTCATAGGGTTTCTACCTAGTCTAGAGCGCATTTCTTCAACAAGATTGTATAGATTTTCAACAGGTATCGATACATCATACTTGTAAACAGCTCCTGCTTTCATCAATGCCTCTGAAACACCCTGAAATTATTCAATAAGAACTGATATCACCAAAAACCTGGATAGTATTTTTCAGAGAAAAGTTATGAAAATTTTCATATCAAACTTGAATTTTATTTGTTGATGACAAAATCGTTCTTGAAAAAGAGCATTTTTAACAAAACAATTTCCTTTCCAAATTCCTTATGAAAAACAAAAGGTAAATGAATTAGCTTCTACAGCACAACCACTCTGTAAGGGGGCACTGGCATACAAAATTCCAAGCACAAGTAGTGTATAGCTGACCTGGTTTGGTCAAAGCTTATTGATTCTAAAATTGAATTGTAAATGAAAAAACTACTGACTAAAAAATTGAAAAACCATCTCAGATAAATGAAAAAACTGATGTTAGAAGTTAGGCACAGCAGCAATGTATTCCTCAGAAAAGAAGAATCAAGGATGAAAAATGTCAACCTCACGTATACGCCAAAAAGTTGATGCTTGGTTTATGTCTTGTGCAAGAACACCATCAGCTATCAATTCATTTTCCATGGAGCCAAGTAGAAATGCTTCAAGCTTTTGTCTGGAGATATATCAAATATAAAGAACCTTAATTACATGATCAGAATTGACATAAATTTGGGGTGTTGTAAATTGAAAATATGGAGGATAAGATATATAAAATAACCACCTTTTATCTGTTATTACTAATCAAACCCTGCAATTTATTATCCTACCCAATTTCTAAATCCATTGACATGGATCTATTTTACACTACTCTCTGCTAAGGATTCCCAAATTACAATTTAAACGGTGATATTTGATTGGGAAAATTCAGAACAGGGGAAGTGTAATTTACTCGACGAAAATAAACAAATCAATAAGCATAAATGGCAAGGACTTTACTTGTCTGAAGATTCATCACTGCCTGTTGTCTCAATCAAAACATAAAAGTTATGATGTGAAGTAGGAAATGGATTCCGAGCACCTTCCAGGTGATTTGTAACCTGTTAGATATCCAATCAGATCAGCATGACAATTGACTATGATCTGACTGGGGGAAAAAGAAAATAAAGTTACAAAGTTCCGATTCTGATAATTTTCTCAGTAGTAAGAGTAAGAGGTATAATTTTACACGAGTAATTTGTTTCAATCGTATAGATTTTTTCTTATCAAATAATCTAACAACTTTAATGTTAAGAGTGGAGTAAAACCGGCATGTTATTGTAATGATCAGATATAACTTGGTAATTCACATTACATTTGTAAGGATTATATGAAAACCTTAACAAAGAGAAACTCTCTGTAAAGCCCTTTCTGAAACCATAATCTAACCCGAAACTCCACAGACATGTTACTATGCCTATATCAGAGCACTGGCCAGAAATTCTTTATATGCTTTACCATTTATGTGTGTTTTTTAGTATGCACATTTTATCTTTTGTTGCTTTCAAATATTTGGGATGTACAAATTATAACGTGACTTTGTTGATGAAATTACATGCATATGTGCAAAAAGAAGTTTTAGCAGGTGTTTATACATCAAGACAGTTTTAATGTATTTATACGAAGCATTTAGCAGACACATACTAACTTCACCACAAAGCGTCAATAGAGATTACCAAATCCATTGACTGGCCATCCAAAAATTCAAATGCAGATAAAATCTCCCCAAGCTTCCTTTTTGCTTCTTGTAGCAGTTTCTGATAAGCAGTACAGAAACAAAAGTAACATGATAAGATTTATGCCTGTATCATTCTAAACAAAAATGGGGGCAAGTATATTGGCATGAGCATGAACTTTTCATGAAAATTTACTATAAACTGTATGAGACTACACTAAACAAGAAAACATGACCATAAAAGTTTCAGATAACTTTTACTTTTATAGCAGTGCAAAGCAAACGTGTCTACTACTTAAAAAAATAATATGTGATTTGTGTGATGTGTGTCCTTTTATATTCAGGTTCACAGTATTCTCACGTTTACACTGCCTCGGGACGGGAAAATGAAGAGGAAAACGTTTATCCAAACAGTCTGGAGTCCCACATCGAGTAGATTAAAATCAAGTAGTTTAAAGTGTTTGATGTGGTATTTAAGTCATGAGGTTCTCCCACCTAATGGACTAGTCTTTTGGGTTCGGCTCTCCTCATGGGCTTAAATCCTAACACAAACACATACTGCATCTAGTAAGGTGATAAAAAAAAGTTGCAAACCTCTCCAAAAAAAAGTTACAATTAATTTCAAAGACAGCGGTCCATATTGACATTGAAGGAAAACATAAACGGCAAAGAAAGATGAAACCATATAGTGCTTCCCAATCCCTCGGAATAAAATTAGAAAATTCTTAACCCGCAATAAATTAAGGTGCCCCGTAAAAGTGCAAAATCAGTCAGAATATCAACTATAACAAAACAATGATTAGTTTCAGAAATTCACAAATCAAAATAAATTTCAAAATAAAAACACTTATCGTACCTGGCAGCAGCTATAATCTTTGCAAGCAAGAAGAGCAACATTAACTGAAGATAACTTTGGTGGGGTAAGTATTGAAACCTTGGTTACAATTCCCAAGGAACCTTCACTTCCTGCATAATTGTGAAGTTGAGTTACGATCACATTATTGGTTAGTTTTCAGATTTTCATTATTGTTAATGTTAACTACATACCTATAAATAGATGTTTCAAATCATAGCCAGTGTTATCTTTGCGCAATGTCTTAAGCATGTCAAGTACAGTGCCATTTGCTAGAACAGCTTCAACACCTGCCATATAATTAAAATTTTGCTTCAGAATAAATTTAGTAGAAACAGAAAAGAAGTGGATCAAAGATGTCACTAAGGTGATTCCACCTTACAACTAGCTAAAGTCTAGAAAAGACTATATCAATACAATCATCCAACTTTGGTACATCGATTTTGGAAATTTAAATTCAGATTATATGGAAGAGAGAAAGAAAAAGAAAAAAAACAAGTATTATGGCTTAGTGCTGCTAACAGTCAACCTAAGTTTTACGACTTAGAAGTATTCTCTCACCAAGTACATTTCCATGAAGAGATCCATAACGAACAAGACGCAAACCACCGGCGTTAGTTGAAACATTTCCACCAATCTGGCAGCTCCCTTTAGCGCCTAAGTCTAGTGGCATAATAAATCTGAATGAAAAGTTTACACAACTTAAATACATAAAGCATACATCAAGGTCTTGAGTATAACTCAAATGGGCAAAGTAAGGAGAACCAATCATCTATAACTATCAAGACTTAAGTATTGTTAATTCTTCTTTGAAAAGTAGACAATCTAAGACTGCCCAAAAAAATCATCTAATTGAAACTGATATATGAAATTTCATCTAAGACTTCCCAAAAAAACCAACGGTTTAGAAAGTGAAAAAAGATTACCCTTCATTGTCCAGGAATGACATTATATTTTCCAATATGCACCCAGCTTCACATACCAATATTCCACTAACCTAAAAATCCCATTGGCGAACTTTCAGAACTAATCATAAAAATCTTTCATTATCATTATCATGTTTCACATTGACTTCAATTCTATTAGAATTATGTAATTTACATAATTCTAACAAATTCCGTTGAAATAAATAATACAGAATTGATGCAAATTGGTGTTACAATGGTAACTTGTATCATCAAATGTAACAACAACAAAATGTTGTGTTGAGGTGAGGTGAGTGAGTTGCATAGGGATACTCGTGAGTTATTGCTTGAGTTTACACAGAAATAACCTCTCAGCCATATGCTCTATTTCTGAACACAATATAAGCTAATCCAAAATCGAAAAAATGCTTAAAAAGGAAGTTCATAAGGCATAAAAAATATGCCTTTCAAGAAGTAAATGGTCTACCTTGTCAAAAGAAATTATATTATTCATTGAACTAAGACTAACAATCACCTGCAGCAATAGATAATACGGAAGCTGTCAGTGTACAATAGGATAGACCAAAAGAATATAACTGTCTCATTTAATGTAAATACTGAGTTTCTTGCGTTGCAAGAGAATGAATTAAAGGGTATACTTCATCAAAGACAGGTACACTTCCACCTACAAGACCAGTGTTTCCACCTTGAGGAACAACAGCCAGACATCTGGAGTTACAGTATTTAAGAATCTGAGAAACCTGCAAAATCGGAAAAATAAAATACAGAAGAAAGCCACTTTTCAAATGCTTAGGCACTGTTTGGATACACAACTTAATAAACCGTATAGCATAAGCGCTTATCGTTTAAATGCTTATGTATGAATTATTACAATAACAAAAGATTAAACAAAGTCAAACTGTTTTCATATAAACTATAAACTGTTTTTCATAAGCGATGCTATCCTGGAGAGCTTATGAAAATAACCTCAAAACAACTTATGGACATATCTTCCTAACAGTCTCTCAAGTGCTTATGCCAGAAGATAAGTTCAAATAAGCCAATCCAAACAAGTCTTAAGCTCTGTTTGAATAAATAGCTTAATTAAGTGCTTATAGCATATGTGCTTATCATATCCTAGTAAGTGCTTATATATAAGGTATTTTGGAGCGAATGATAAAATAAAAATCGAACTAGTAAGTTGTTTGCATAACCTCTCCAATAAAGCTTTTGAAAATAAACTGAAAACAGCTTATGGACATGTCATAAACTATTTTCACAAGCTCTCTCAAACAGTCAGATAATTGCTTATTTTATCAACACATTCAAAAGAAAAGTAAACAAAGAAAAGCAAGTAAATAAAAGAACCTGATCAGTGTTGCATGGTTGTAGAATGAGTTTGCTTGAACCTTTGTATTTATGCATCCAATCAATATTAGCAGCACTAAGCTTATCTTCATCCTGTACAACATTTTTCTTCCCCAAAATCTCCTCAAAGTATTTAACATCATCATCATTCAACTCTGAGAATCTGGGGCTTCTTTCAACAACACTACCCACTGAACCATAATAACATTTTTGATGAATTCCACAAGAAACTCCATGACCCAATTGCTTGTTTTTGAAGAAATTTCTTAGTGGGTTGAAAAAGTTGAAAGCTTTATTCTCCTTAGGAACAACATTGCCCGTTAATTGTTTGCAATTTTCATCAAAAACTGTTTTTGAAGTGAATTGAGAAGATGGGTTGTGTTGGTGATGATCGAAGCGTGTAAGGAAGCGAAGTGTGTTTCTGCTATTCCGATTCATCCTCTTCTTCTTCCTTTGAGTTTGGTTTTGCTACGAGTTTGGAAGCTTTGTAGAAGTTAATTGGTAGCAAAATAGAAAAAGGAAAATTGTTGAGAAGAAAGTGATTTGGATCAATACAAGTGATTGGCTGATTAATCACTATGAAGCACATGCACGCAAATGGATACGTCAAACATAGAACATTGATGGAGCACGTATCTATCTGTTTATTTAAGAGGTAATATTTTCACAATAATCATGTATCAAAATTTTAAAATATTTTTCCTTCAAAAATATTTTAAAATAGTCGTTAATTGTTTATCATGTTAGTCAAAGAATGTTAGATGAATAATGCATATGGTCAAGATTGATCACTTACATGTGATGGAGGAAGTACATCTATCACTTTCACTCATGAGTCAAGATCATCTCTATTTTAGATCTTCTCCATTTCTTTCATTTAAAGAAATAAAAACACAATAAAATTAGAAAATAATTAATGATGGTGGGACTCACTTATTGGTATGACTCGCAAATCACAATCTATGAAATGTTTGAATTACATTTCGCTCCTCAAAAGTTTAATATGAATTACACTTTTAATTTATTTTAATGTAGATATCATGTGGTGTTACAACATCCAAGTGCATAATATAATTGTATTGTGCTTTTCGATTACTCTAAGGCAACGATCCTTAAAATTCTCTCTATATAAGATCTCATTAAATCCTTTATGTTTCAAATAAGCTGAACTCAATCACACTTTGATTTTTAGGCATGATGAATGTTTTAAGCATTATCATTCCAACACCCATTCTCTTACCGGATGAAATCAACACGAGTCAAAAAACTTTATAAACGAGTCTCACATTTTTCTCTAAGTTGTTCGAGCTTTTCTTGGGAATATATCGTCGGTTATTTATGAGCCAAAGTGTCTGGTATTCAAACATTAGCTCAAGACATTTTCTTTATCCCTTCTTACCCCGAAAAAACAAGGGCACCTTGTGTGCTTGAACCGATAAGTATTTTCTGCTAATCTAACCTTTGCGCCCCTCGGGACCATCAACAAATTGTACATGAATATTCACTTGTTGTTTATTGACTGCACCTTTGAGCCTACCTTAGGCCTGAACTCACACTTCGTTGACGAACCTTGTAGAGGAACCCTTAGATTTTCAAGGCATTTGATATCACCAATGTTTGCACTACTCAAATTGACATTCTTGCTTGTGCATCGTCCAATCCCACTCACATAGGTACTGAATTCTAAGGTAGAACAATCTCGTGCTAATTTATGCTTAGATTCAACAACTTTAGGATATTGATATGTTTATAAGGTAAAAAATGAATTTAGTAAACTATGGTGGATTTTAGGGCGAGGGAGCAATTAAGTCCCTCACCGGTGGACCATGTCTAACAACCATTAGATTAAATGAGTCCACAATCATACAACTTCCTGCACTTGATCTCTTTTCTTTCTTCTCCTCTCCTCTTTGATTTGTTGTATCGTTGCCTTCCTTGTTTTCATCTATCACCTCCTGAAATCTCATTGTCGTTCATTCCATCATGCACAACTATTCCTTAATAATACATTTCCTTTGAATTTATGAATTATTTTTCAAAAATTAAATGTATCTTTCTCCCTCAAATATCACATAAAGGGTGTTCTTCTATATCTCAATCATTCTATAAAGATTTGATTCTTAAGTTTTATTTGACGGTAAACTTACCCTTTTATTCTTCTTAATTTCACTTATAAAATAAATTAAAAACTCGAACACTGCAAAGTTTTTTTTAGGCAAAAGAACTAAAGTTTTTAAATTGATATGATGATTGAATTTCCTTTTAATCTCTGATTGCCTGCAAAACCAGGGATTGTGTTTTTAACCCAGACAACAGTTGTGGAAAAAACCTCACCCTAAAGTCATGGTTTTAATGGTGAGAGAAGAAGATATTTGTGATCCAGTGTAGATAATGTATAATAAGATGTGTGTAATTTGATTAATCTGACGCCTCTTAATAGTGGTCCACCGGTGAGGGACTTAATAGCTTCCTCATCCTAGAATCCACCGTAAACTATATCCAAGCTTTTTTTTATTTATAATTTTAACAAGTTAAGCCTAAACGTTTTGTTAAGCTCGATTAGCAAATGGGTAAAACCGATATGACCCGTTTATGTATTATGGTTTACTAAGTTAAACCTACCCATTTGACAAATCTAACTGACTACGATGTGGAATAAAACGGGTCCTCTCATTTATTTTTTTGAAAAATCAACATTGTGTGACACGATTAATATATATTTGAAGGTAATTTTTTAACAAGCTCATCAGATTGCTCAACTTCTCAAATAATTTGATTATGAGTTGCTTTCCAATAAATTTTGTGTGAATCAAAGCAGTGGCGGAGCCACGTTGTTCTAAGCAGATGCAACTGCAACCCCTCAATTTTAGAATTTGCACCTAATTTTCTAGCTTTTTCCTATCATGAACCCCCTAAAATTGCACTGTTGCACCCCTTGTACCAATTCTCACACGTCTCTAGTCTTCTTTGACCGTATAAAGGAGGTGGCATTTAGCCTGGGAAAGGCTAGTTTTTTCCCACCATGGGAAAGTTGGGTTTACACCATTAGATTAAATAGGAACACCAGTTTTATCATAGTCTACCTCCACTGTATTTTTTTCACATTGTCTTCAACCTCCATAACACTGAACTTGACCCATTGCCACCAGCATCGATCACAATGAAGCTCATTCCTTTCATTCTTTCTTTTTCAAATGGAAATAAAAATGACAATAAAAGATTTATTTTTGTACAAAAACTCAGTTTTTCTTTGATATTGTTAGACAATAATTACTCCCAGTCCTTCTTAAATTAATCCAAGGTACAATTTGGTAAAGAACATGCAAATTGCAAATTGTGAATTTATTCATAAAAACAAACGAAAACCAACTTTAATTTACAGAAAAAATAGTGGCCCATTTAGCATAGAAAATTGAAGTAAAAAAATGAAGGAAGGAAAAATATTTAGAGCAGTTTGTGAAGATTTGTGTGATTAAGTTGTTGGAATGGTAGCCAGCCAAGATTTGTCTCGTATATGCCATATACACGGCTGGTGGTGGTGGGTGAGTGGCTCGTGTGAGAGAGTTATATGGTGGTGGTAATTACTTTTGTTCTAGTAAAGGAGTGTTCTTGTTGATTCCATTAGAACAAAAATGGTTGTTGTGGTAATTTCAAGCAATTACAATGAAGAGTTAATACCAAAATTGGTGTTGGTGGTTTATTGGTGTTTGTTGATGATTGAAAGGTTGAAGACAAAGGGAAAAAAATAAAGCGTAGAGAGACTATGATAAAACCAATGTCCCTCATTAATCTAATGGTTAAGATTTACTTTCCCATGATGGGAAACAACTCCCCTTTCTCATACTAAAACCTATAGGGGATCAAAAAAGTTGATTTATAATAATAGGGGATCAAAACTTATAAAATTTGAAATTAGAGGAACAAAAATGCATTTAGTCCCGTACATTTTCTATTACTTTATTGCCAACAAAACAAATATGATATGAAAATAAAAGATATCTCTATTACTTAAATTCATTTAATATCTATCCATAAATCCAAACAACTTCCAGATGAACTATGTCAAAATTTCCCAGCTTTATTATAATTCTACTCCCCGTAGGAAAAAAAATTAAAAAAATTTTGCGTTTGACCAAAGGTATAAACACATAACACTACTCAGATAACTACTGGAAAAAAGTGAATATAGAATGTGACACAGCAATAGAAAATAATATGTAAAAAAAAAGGGGGGGGAACAAGATAATAGAATATCCTTGGATAGATGACGATTCACAACGGTGTTACTCATAATTACTCCATATGTACACACCAGTACTAGAATCAATATTTATGCTCCACATGATACCCCAAACTGAATTCTGCTTTCATTCAATTCATATTCAACACATGCACATGAATTTGATACCATTCCTTTAAGAGTAACCATCGCCCATAAATTCTCTTGCAAGCTGGACACACCCTTTTAAGAGTAACTTTATTGACCTATAAACAGTACCTTTAACTAGCTTTACACTGTACTTGTTGCCTACAATTTGGAAACCTATATTCCAATGCAGAGATACCTTATTAGTTAAAACAAACAAACAAATAGAGACCTTTTAAACCATATATGGTGGAAGAAAATGACATGTTACGAGTAATGAGATCCCTAAAGTTTCTACAAAAAGCTCCACTCCTTAATAATGAAAACAGTAGAATTTCCAAAATGAACGTGGACATTTTTCCGTTTTGTTGCATAACAGATGAAAACTAGTATTTGGGGAATCAGAATATAAAAAGGAAACTGCACAACCACAACCATTTTAAGTATCTTCAACAAAACCAACACAAGTATACATAGAGTGAACAGTCACAGTCACAACAATTAGCTATTTCGGAATAAAAAAGTTTATCACCTTAATTGATGATGCCATAAACACTACAAAACAATTTAACTATGCCCTAAACACCACTCAAGAATACATAAAAATCAACCCTTTCATCTTGCAAACAAGATGATCAATAAACACCATAATAATAATTTTTTATAACGCCAATAATATACATAAGTACAGAGTATTCGTCGCCATATAACAATGACTAATTTCCTTTAGATTTTTACTCTACACAAAAGTCAGGGGATGAATCTCTAACTCTAACCACTTGCTTAAAGGGTCAGAATCCCCAACCATAATATTATTAAACAAAATGAAAAAACTGTACCAAGAAGTAACAATATAAAATGAAAAAACCGTACCAACAAGTAAGGATATCTCTATCAATATTAATCAACACAGACGTAAAGATTTAATGCCAATTTGGGGGAAATTAGTTAGTAAATCAGAAAAAAGAAACACGGCCATTAAGGAATAACAACCTCACCCAGAAAGTACACTTCAATATCCCCCACTCCCCAAGTCTTTGTTTGAAGTGGATAAACTTAAAACCAAAACCCATACAATGAAAGAACACAGAAAAAGAAAAAAGAAAACCACGTAGCTAAATAGCAAGAGAGAGGAAAAAAAACAAGTCAAACAAAGTTGATGAATTTGGTTAAAAATTTGAACCCAAATACGTCAAATAATATTTGAGACCAGATTTGATGAGATCACAAAAAATTTCATTCAATTTAACGAAGATTATATAAAAATAATATTAGATCCAACAAAAAAAAGCTTCTCTTCAGAAAAATATTAGATTCAACAATGTTCTCCATCAAAACAACAGCATCAAGAGAACTAATCAGAAAATCAGCAACATGCGTGACATCAATAGTAAAATCTTGTGTTGTTTATATATTCAACAACAGATAAAACTACAACAACCAAAAGCAATTAGGTTTAATTAACAAGCTAAAAACGAATCAAAACAAAAAACATAAAAATAAACGAAAAATAAAAGATAACGAAGAGAGGGAAAAGTGAGCGCTGGATGCAGAGGTTTATCGACCGATTCATGTTTGTTTTGCGAGACAAACAAAATTCAGGAACAGATCGATGAACCGCTGCATCCAGCGACGAACTTCGCCTTATCTCTATTCTATTCTATACTATTCTACACCATCAATAACAACAATTTCAATTCAATTTATAGATCTCATGAAGTGAGAAACGTAGATCTGAAACATAAATATCCAAATCCACAAATATAATCTGAGCCTAAGAAATAAATTCAAATAAAAAGAAAACAAAGAAACCGATGAATGAAGAAAATAGAGTTATGTGTAGAATAATATATGTGAGTATTTTGATGTGAACCAGGAATCAATGGAGTCACCGTTGCGGAAAGTGTATGCATCGGCACTCTCTCTCTCTCTCTCTCTCCATATGTTTTTTTTGTGTGAGTTACAGATCCACCGTGTGACTTTTGAAGGACCAATCATTCTACAATTTCTTTGTTGGTTCTTATAGAGGTAGGGAATGACTATTGCACCCCTACTTTCCAAAACTCAACTCACGCCTTTCCTGGATAACGACAACAAACCCTACATAAATACTCTCGTCGTCTATATATAACAATAGTTTAAGGTTTATATACGATTATTAATAAAATGATTAATTGTGTTGATTTCAATGATAAAATTAGTATCATTTACTAAAACACACTTATTAATTGTAGTTAGTAGAGTAGTTAAGTTTGATGAAATTCAATAAATAAGAGTATAATAATTGAAAAAAACTAGATCTCCTACTCGTGTTGTCACACGAGTCATATATATTGTGTAATAAAAGAAAATATAATATGACATATAATATTCGTAGATGTCAGAGAAAGTTAAGTACAAACTAAGCATTGATAATCAAATAATGCGTTGAGAACTGGGTGACATCATTAAAGGCATTTTAATGAGTTCTAGCCATTCTCTCCTCTTATTAATGTAAATACATCATTTATGCAATTAATCAAAAATGTCAAATGTTTTTTATAAGGGAAATGTTAACTTGTGTCCTTAAGACATAAGTTAAGAAATCAAATGTAGAGGTTTTTCTTGGAACTTGCGCATTCAATGTTTTAAAAGTTGCACAAGTTATACTTTCAAGAAAAAATTTATTTTTAATTTCCATTTATGCTCCTTAACTTGTGCCTTTAAGGCACAAGTTAACATGACCCTTTTTATAAATAAGACCGGATGGAGTAATTATACAACTATATTATGACATTAATGTAATGCATTGATTCACAGTCACACTATAATTGAAACTAGCCAATTTTGATTATAAGTACCATTATTCGACGACCCAAATATCATATATACACCACATCTATACACCGCATATCATATATGCATAGATAAAAACCATATATACACCGCATCTATATATCATATGTAAGTATTTACCTTCATTGGGACACGTTTCTAATTTTTTTGGGACACGTTTATAATTTTATCATGCTAATTTTAGTTGATGAAGGGAATTCTAAAATTGTATAACAGTCATGCTGCTTTATTCGCTTATATTAATTGATATGCTTAACTAATGTGATAACAACATAAATATTGAAGGTATGTACACATACTGGGTGGGGTTTAATATGGGAAATAGAAGTTGTTTTTCATCATGGAAAAGTTTTGTTTTTTACCATTAGATCAAATATTGACCATGATGTTATCATAGACACTCACCACGAGATTTTTTTCACTCTTCTTCATGTCTCTCTCACCACTTCCGGCAACTTGACTTAACCCATTTAACAACAATCAATCCATGGCATAAAAACCCATTAAGTTGCTCCTCTTCCCTCCCTAGACATTCAATTCCTGCTATTAACAACAAGATCTAGGTATTCCGATTCACAGTCAAGCACAATGGAAACAAGAAAAATAAAAATAAAAAACAATGAAAAAAAATTTTGATTCAACGAAAAAAAATTCTTGCCATTACTACTACTATGTTACATTGTTATATACCATTTTCCATTCTAATTGATTTTTATTTTGATATTGTTGAAGGAATTGAAATTCATACACAAGTGTAGCAGCACCGTGGGTTACAAACCCAATGTCTTCTCCATCACTTTCTCATCTCATTGCAACAAACTCCACTCATTTAATCATTCCTTTTATTCCTATCCGTGGTCACCTACCTCCTTTTCACTGTAACTTCCTTCATCATATAAAATTTTCATCTTTTATTGTTTTTTAGAATACCAATATCATTGTTTATTTAAAGAAATTTGTGAAACTAAATGATATTGAAACAAAGACAATTCAACTTGTTATTTTCGAAACAACACCCATATAAAACTTGGAACTTTGAATTTTCCGGCAACAACCATGGTGGTATGTGGTGGTGCGGTAGTGGTCAGGTGGTGGCTGAATATGTGAAGCGGTGGTGGTGTGGGTGTGTGGGAACATGAAAGAGAGAGTGTAGAAGAAATAATCTAGTGTTGAGAGAGTAGGATAAGAATGTGCTTCTCATTTAATCTAATGGACATAATTCACTTTCCCATGGTGGGAAAAAACTCCACTGACCCATGCTAAATGCCACCCACATACCGACATAAATGTTTAAGTATCATATGTGAAAAAGAAAAAAAAGTAGAAAACATAGT
>Ga0228710_1007890_pt1 | contig 15527 bp, 11 predicted proteins | sample MedpolnodulmetaG_FD_177995 | JGI IMG/M metagenome (GOLD analysis project Ga0228710, IMG submission 177995) | Root nodule microbial communities from Medicago polymorpha collected in Santa Monica, California, United States - pink nodules | ecosystem: Host-associated > Plants > Roots > Nodule... | reverse complement strand
TACTCGCCTCGCAAGTAAACTTACTCGCCATGGCGAGTAAACTGGTAAACTTACTCGCCTCGCAAGTAAACTTACTCGCCATGGCCAGTAAACTGGTAATTCTGCCTATTTTGTTCCTTTGATCTTCAAAAAGTTGTCCTTTGCATTTCTTCATGTTTTCTTGCTTCTAGAGTGTCCAGGCGTGTATTTTCCTACAAAGAGTTGGCATTAGATGTGAAAAGCATAATTGAGTGATTCTTCAGTATTTGTGAGCTTTTCGCAGGATAACTTGCAAACCAAGTAATCAAAGTGCCTAAAATATACAGTCTATTTAACTCCTTTTTGACACTTATCATATAATCGCCGCATTTTAGCATATCAGATTCATTTTGTGAATAAGAGCATGTTTAATTTTCCAGCGCACGATTATTGATGAATTAATTTGATTTATAAGTATAGTTCCATGAGACAAAACGTGAACATGTCTTTCAAAAAATCATCGTTTGAAACACTGCATTTGTATGTTTTAGTCACCGTTATTTAGAATTGTTTGTTATCTTGAATGAAAAATTAAATTAAACTTGAACTGAATTCATTATACTACACGTTTGTCTTAGAATGAAACCTTGTGTTAAAACAAAACAAAATTTCAAAGCAATAATATGAAATATATTATTAACTAAACTGTATCAATTTTGCTGTTGCAGTACGTAGTCTGGGAATGACGATCATACATCTGTAATTTACCGCAATTTAGGAGTTTAGCTGTAAATAACAAATTGGAGATAATAAATGGCAGAATTCATAAATTGAACATCGAATAAAACTCAAAATAACAAACATACACAAACGTATGTCATTCACCATATATGGTGTTCCACAAAACAGATCCCAAAAGTACTTCAAGCAAAATAAAAAAATAAAGAAAAACATGAAAATCAAGACAACCATGAAATGATTATAATAAGAACATGAAGAATCTGAAACATCCCCAGTCTATCCTAATCCTTCGGTTCAGTCTTCACACATTTCAGCTTGACCATCCTCGTGGCAGATTCTGCCCCATCCAGATCGTATACCTTCAAATCTGGTCTATCCTTCTCAGCTGATCTTTTCCCCACCGCTTTGCTGCAAGGAGTCTGTTCATCATCGTTGAGACAAACATTTTCTTGGTTCACATCACTTGACTTTTGGTTAACAGCAGATTTGGATGAATCAACACACTCAACTTGCTGAATTTGCAACCAAATTAAGTCAATCAAAGATATATTCCTAATTTGCGTGAGAGTTGCACGACATTCATCTCCATCGCAACAGTAACCTTGCAAAATAAAACAATACCTGTTCTGGAACAGAGTAGCTCAAAGTAACGACATTGTCGTTGTAGACATCTATGGAACTCACTTATTACACAAATACGGCGTAAAACTTTGTTGAATATAAAGCTGAGAAGGTAAATATAAATCACCTTGATATTGTGAAGAACCATAAACCTTTTTATCACATCCTCGCCATCGGTAATTCGCTTCACAGAGTAGCTTCGCCAATTATGTGTAATATTTCCATCACCTACCTTAACTTTGAAAAGCATTTGTTTTCCATAGAAAATATCCAGCTCAGAAGGGAAATCAGAAGGATTGCTTTGCTGTGTATACAGATGCTTGAGTTTAATCATCTTTCATATCAATGTACATAAAAAGTAGGTTCTACAACTGATTGAATCATGATATACATCTTGATAGACTGTGAGAAACGAACAATCATATGCCTTTGCATCAATTAAATCTTGAACCTACCAAGCCAAGAAATAAAGCTGGTAGAACCAGTGTGATCCATCACTTGCAAATGCACCTTGAACCTACCAAGCCAAGAAATAAAACAATGACTATAAACAGAACACAAAATTCATTGCAAATTTTATATAACTTTAGACTCCTAAATGAAAACAATTCTATGATCATAATACACACCTAGGGACAACATTCCTCCCTGTGTTACACTTCGGACAAAAGAGCCACCCGACTATTGTTTTCACTCTACCAGCACATTTTGTGCACGCCTGATAATACCAGCTAAACTCTTTCTCAATGTCACATACAGTTGCGAGAACAATTCCAATGCATTTCTGTCAAAGGATAAAAAAAATTAGGATAAAATGTTTCAATCAATTAACCAAAACATGGTTTGATTTAAATTATATTACATCAGATGCGTCCAGTAAATCTTCAATTGTCATTATTTGAGATTGAAGCATGCCATCGACCAAAGACACAACGGTAGATGCTGTACTCTGGTTAATGCCTTGTGTCACCTGGACATCTGCATTGTTGATCCTGCAGTGCGATGAAAGTAAATAATAGCTATCGTTAAGTCACAGGCGTTGGAATAAATTAAAGTGCTTCAAATTGTATGAACTGTTTATATTTACTTTGACTTATATTCATTCACTACAGCAATGGAATGGTCTATAATGAGCTTTGTCCCATAGAAGGCGTTGGATACACCCATGGTACCGCAATACTTCTTCGTTTTGCACTGTTGCATCACAACAACTACTGGAGAATCTGCATCATGTGTGGCCAAAAAGGCAGTCATTCTCTCCGCGTAATTGGCCCATAAAGAGCAGTGAACCCTCCTTCCTCTATAACATAAAATAACTGATGCATAAGACTTTTTCGTAAAAAATGGCATGAATATAAACACACCAGATTTTATATTATCCTTACTCAGAGTCTTGCAAGGTTAAGTCCAACAGCTTGCTTGTCCTCCCATTCACTTCCTTGTCCTTCATTACGTCCTTCTCGACAACATGTCCGATCACATCTAAGATAAATACATGACAAATCTTCATCAGTCAGTAAGAATTAAAATGGAAAATTAGGAAAACAACTCAGATGGAAACAGAATTTAACACAAAACATTAATTTCACTAATTTGGGAATGATGCAGAATGTACCTATTATTCTATCTTCCTTCTCAGATTCCAAAATTTCAGCAAATGATACAAAGTCAAAGTGATTATCACGGATCTTGGCAGCATCTATCTTAGTAAACCTTGTTTTATCAATTAAGTTTAGTCTGAACTTGTGCAAAGTTGTCCCGTACTTGGGATCGTTGCGAGTTACTAATACATTTTCAACTTCATAAGCAGCCCCCTCTTCCACATCAGATCTAATTTTTGGAATAAAATGCTTCTTGCAAGATAATTGAATCTTCCTATTCTATAATATGTATACATAAACGAACAATAAGTGAGTGGACCACATTAAACGAATTGCAGGGTGTTGAAAACATAACATAAACTATAAACGTTAACAAACCTTTTCGTCGAGCAGCAAGAGGTGGATAGAGCCATCTTCCCGAGGCCTGTTGAATTCTGGAATTGTCCAAATATGAATGACACGCACATGCAAACGAATGTTGATTCGCCTGTTATAATTGGTGCCATCTGTTTGAACCTCTACAATGAATATACTTAGTAAAACAAAAGCCTTTATGACTATATTGTGGAACTCTGCTTTGTTGCGAAGTTTATGACCGTATATGTACTGCAGTGGGTGCATTTATTGAAGCATCATTGGTAACTGTTGCTACAAATAAATATCGGTGAATACGTGCGTGCACATAGGGGAGATAAACGGGAGGGAAAGGGAAGAGTCACAGTAAATATAACATGCACCCATACCTCATATTTTACCGTGCATTATTTCGGCAGTTGTCTCGGTATTAATCTTAACCATTAGATAAGGCTGATTGATATAAATGACGCATTGGAACATTAACAAATGATACAAATTTAACCATTACATAAGGCTGATTGATATTGTGGGCAGTTGTGATACGAATTTTTCACATGTATATGAGCCACTTACGTGACTTTGGTCTCGATCACATACGGATCCTAAATAACAAAACATGAGTCATAATGGGGCATATGTTTAATCTAAATAGCAAAACAACATCCTGGTGAATAATACGAAAATATAAAATGAAAATAGTTCTGAATATAAGGGTTTCATCGAAATTCATACATACTCTTTGGTGCGTAAAACTAATCAACATATGCCGAATAACAGTTAGATTGCGGTTCTCTTACTTGATGTAAATCAAACTCCAACATACAAAAAGTCTAGTTTTTGTAATCCATTCAAAAATCAAGTATATCTAAGCCGTTTAACAGTAAATAATCTTTGAAAATTAGGCATATAATACATTGTATTTTTATGCATAAGATAATACTATCTGTCTTATAGTCAAGGTTCTATGATGGTGAAAGATTTGCTGTTCTAAATAGATGCAACTATACTTTGATAAATAAGACAGATGTAAACTTATGGTAAAACTAAATTTATTGCAACAATTATGCTAAATCTTGATAGATACTTGAACGGAATATCTTGTAATGAATATATCGTCGTAAACATTGATATTAAAATAAACAATTCAAAGTTACCGTAATTTAAAAAAATTATATAGCATTAATACTGCATTTAGTTCATCCAAAATGCCTTATGATACATTCATAAGCAAAATACACAATAATCAAATGAAACAAATTCAAGAAAAGCTTGATCATAATACATGTTGATTACTCGTTGACAAACAATGGCTCAGGATCTAACCAATTTGACATACAAATTGCACACTCTAAAACTTTAATGTGATAAAGAACGAAAAGTTAGCTCCAATGTTCGGTGCACCAAGCCTGATGAACGACCCAGCTGTAAACTTACGACATAGACAAAATTGCTTCCAATCACCCTCAAACTTGTAATGCGGTTCCTTGGAAGGAACAAACAAAATGGTGCATTTCCAGATGTGGCCGTTATCATCCGTCATGGATATTAACTTTGTGTTTCTTGGCATAACAGATTCTATAACAGAGTCATATGAAAGGGTCTGAAACGATTAATCAAAAGCATCAGTGATACGTATCTTAACAACTATGATAAAACTGGACATATATAATTAATTAATGAATAATTTTTTATAAAAGCACAACACCATACCATAAAGCCTTTGTCCGCTTCATCAACGCTCAACCATTTGGAGAAACTAAAATTGAAGTTATTGGGGTCATGTCTATAAGGGAGATACGGTTTGGTAGTGAATAAGGATCCTACATGCAATGGAAACATATCATGATCTAACTTGCACGACATTGGAGGGACGTGATGTGGGTATTTGATCTCTTCCCCATAACGATCCTTCACTTGAATTACAAAGCGTGAAGCCTGGACATTAACCAAGGTCACCAGACCACCATGCTGAAGGTCATAAAGGCTCTTAAGTTGAAGCCAACCCCCAGAAAAACAAACACCGCCATCCTTCTGTTCAACCAACACTTCAATTTCGTTATAGGCAGGATCATTCAACACAACGAATCTTCCTAATTCAGACCCCACTGTCTCCACCATAAGGGTTGGCAGCCTTACGTGTTCTTGATTCATTAGCACATGTGAGCATCTGAACATAAATAACATGAATCTCCTTCAATTATAAATGAATCCCCAACCTGTAACTAATAACTTTACCTGTTTGGGGTTAAACTCAATTGTGAAAGTGCGCCATTTTAGTGCAGCCATTGAAAAAGACTTTCATCATCTAATATCCCCAACCAATCAACATCAGTTGTGATTCAAGTGTCAAACAGTTAAATAATGATGAAATGACAGTGTAAAAAACCAATATAAATATAAAAATGACGCACTTAGATGGGAAAGGAGCATAATCTTTGAGACTATACAAAGCAGCTGTTGTATGCTTAACCATGTTGTATGCCATCGCAAGAAGTTATACAGTTGGGACATGCAATTTAATTAATGGATTAGCTATGCTACAATATGGCACTTTATATAACATATTAACAATGTCACTGAGAATAACAATTAGCATATACTATTCACTTTGGCACAAATACCACGAAATGCAATGAATGGAAAATTGAAGGATCAAGTCTCTTTATTACTAATTAACATTGATATCCAACTGTATAACCATTAAGGCAAAGGTAAACCAACATACATTATAGCATTATACACTGTAACTTATGATTGATGTGGCAGACACTTCAAGAATGTTGTAGAGCAAACGAATAGTCACAACCATAGTGATAATCAAATGGAATTAATTACGGGAAAAAGCGGCTATACAGCTGTATAGTTTAAATGATTTCATTGATCTACACATCACATCTGAATACGGTAAATCAATGTATATATACGGCTGTTCGAGGAAAGTTAACAATATTATGCCATTTTACGGTGACTTACCGTTTAATGATAACAATACTTTTACACTTCAATTTCGGTGATTCTACAACTGAATATTAAAATCTAAATATTAAGGTCATCGTATAGGTGATCAAGCAACAAAATATAACACCGGTAAACGTTAACTGAATAAGCGGTGATCCTACATTTTGTGAATCCACAACTTTCAAATGTATGTAATTATATAGCATTCATCTGTCCTCAAATAGAATGGACATAAATTACGAAGTGTGTGTGGAAATTTTTCAAATAGCTTATCATGGGTATGACTGCTCATTATATATGTGATGGAATAAGGCTTTTACTGCATTTCAACACATTCGAAATATAAGTAGTCAATTATACTTTTTTTTTTTGAAAGAAGTAGTCAATTATACTTGTTTTAATGAATTCTGAATAATAATATAAGGACTAAGTCATAAGCTGGACAGAAGAAACATATTTGAAAACAGGATCAACCTTAGATTAAAACTGGAAATGTAAATTTGTTCAATCCAAACTAAACAAAAAACATCCGACAAAATTAAGTCCATAAAACAATAATCGTCCCATACTAAAACAACTCAGCGACGAATCACAATACAGTAAAGAGTTTCATTCGATCCAACTCCAGGGGCTCCAATCACAACCCTATCACCGTCCTTAAGTCCTCTTGCTTTGACCATTTTGTTCCAACCGGAGCATATCAAAAAACGCGCATCATTGCACGGTACAAACTGGATAGTGCAATTCCACCGATTCCCATGTTCATCAACCAACTTTATGGAAGTGGAGCTTGTATCCAGACACATGATAGAAAAACCAACGTAAGCAAGTACCTTCGAAAAACATAAAATGACATGAAATATTAGTAAAGAGCAAATCGTACGAAGATAATAAATTACACTATACATTTATCGAATATTACCAATACTCCATCATTCATCTCATCCGATTCAAGCCTCTTCTTGTATGTGTGTTGAAAGTTAAGCTCATCATGCGCAAATGGACCAGGCACAACATTGAACAGGGTAACAGGGATAGCATTCCTATCAACCAAAAATTCCATTGGGGGTGAAAACTCGGGACAACGGAGCTTCTTGCCAAACCTGTCCATTAATCTTATGTTGAACCTTCCTTCACCAACATAAACGATCGTCACCCAAGCACCAAGTGATAGCTTGTAAAAATCAGAAAGCGCACCCCATCCCCTCGTGAGGTAGATTCCTTGGTTGTTCCTCTCAACCAATACTTCAAATGTATTTTCTTTACGATCTACCATAATCACATACTGCCTGATCTGGTCCCCAAAATCATGCTTAAACATCATGGGAAGCATAACAGAAGCCTGCAAAAAGCAAACAAATGATGACGATATCACATTGTTGAAAAATCGAACCATGCCTACGATGAAAATGACTCAAAGCAACTTACACAGTCAACATCATGCTCAATCATATATGTCCTATATTTCAGCTTCAGCTTTTTGATCCTCCTGTCCATGTCGTTTGTTGGATTAGGAATCGTTGGAGCTGCAAGAACAGGATACAGACATAGTAAACATGTTAAAAATCGTACAATAAAAATCATATAATACAAATAGAATTCATAACCAGAAAAAATTAATACATGCCTATCAAAACTTGGTATGATATAAAAGTGCGTATGCCATTGTCTCCCATGGGGAATGGAACGAAGGGGAAGTGAGTAGAAGACAGAAAGATTATCTGAATTTATAGATGCATATAGCACATTCCATTGGAAACTGTTTCATTGGAAAAACGACAACATTCAATGCATGTCATAAAGGAATACGAAGAGTCTCTAGTATTTCTTTACAATACCTAGTTATCAGTCTCGAAATTGGGAAGACATATGTAAGGGTTCAGCGGCTTATGGTATAGTGTGAGGAATTTGAATTTTGAATTTGACATTAAATGAGTTACTAAACACAGATTTCCCGCTCAAATGCTAGGTTTAGGGTTTGCAAATTTTGTTTACATTGTAGCTTATGATTAGATAATAAGGATCACTGATCTCTATTAATTTATTTTTCTTCAAAATATGAGATATGGAACCTGTTTCGGAGATTATAGAAAGAGCCCCCACTATTTGAGATGAACATTGGAATTCAAATTGGTGAACTCCATTGACAACTCTCAATTTCTCTATAGTTTCCACATTGAGATAAATTTTTTATAAACGAAATAAGAAAATCTGTAAGATTGTTGTAAAATAGTGACATAAATTATCTCAAGATAATAATAACATATAAATATGAGAAACAATTAAATATTAAAGAGAATAAACAAGAGAGATATGAAATAGGCTTATCTGTCATTAATATTGTTGTATAATTAGGTCATCCATACAACTTTGTCAATATCTTTGGCAACTCAAATCAAACCTGCTAGTGAATCACCTGGTAGATCTGCAAAATGAACAAACGGTAAACAAGTATGAGACACACTGATCACACAGTTTATTGCACCATTCTTAAGCGTTTTCCGCGTAATATATAGTAACCCTCAAGATTTAACAAATCCCTTCTAGGTAAGAACCGATGATACAAAACTACTGGCAAGGAAAAATACATCCAAGAAGATGAAAATGAAGAGTTGTGTATCAGACTCATGAAAATCCGTTAGTGTATGACTTGAAGCATTAAAACAAATAGGGTTTTGTTTATGCTGTGCATGAGGTTTTTTATAAGAAAAGAAAAATGATGTGCTAGGGATCATCTTGTATATAAAAAAGGCTTAATTGCATTTTTGGCCCCCTATCTTTTTAAAAGTTGCGATTTTGGCCCCCTAACTAATTAAAATACAAAACAGCCCCCTATGTATTGGATCTTTGGCAGTTTTGGCCCCCAAGGCCACTTTTGACTTAGTCTTCGCTGACGTGGCACCCACATCTCTTAAGTGAGGTGCCACGTGTAATTAGTTAAGGGGTGCCACGTTAGCGAAGACTAAGTCAAAAGTGGCCTTGGGGCCAAAACTGCCAAAGATCCAATACATAGGGGGCTGTTTTGTATTTTAATTAGTTAGGGGGCCAAAATCGCAACTTTTGAAAAGATAGGGGACCAAAAGTGCAATTAAGCGTATAAAAAAAGTAGCGTAACTTTTTATAGGCGTGTATTTGAAATTTTGTTATAAAAACAAACTAAGCACAATTAAAGGATTGCTCGATGGTGATAACTCATAAAAGCCATGACCAAGTAAAACTAAGCAACACGTGGTAAATAAGTAGTTGAGCAAAAATTGGCTTAGACTAAGTCTAGTAAAAAATATGACCAAGTAAATTAAAATAATAACAATAATACTTTGCTACTATAATAAATTTTCCATATTTCTCATTTAAAAATATGATAATTGTAAATTTTTTGAAATATATACAAAAATTACAATAGCTTGTTGAATAGCTAGTTTGAGTCTTGTGATCCTTGCAAGAATGTCTCCATAAGCAAACAAGTCTATTGGTCGAATAATCATGCTATCAACCGATTCATGTTTGCCATAATGCCAATCCTAAACTAGATGTTCCTCTATTGCCAAATACTTCATGTTATCATAGCGAACATGTACATTTGATCATCATTAAAACGATACAATTACCTTCGAACTCAAAGAACACTTGTAAATGAATTTACATTTTTCTTCCTCAAAGAGCACTAGCGGAACTCAAACTTAAAACTATGATGTCTTTTTACCACTAAACAAAACCCTTAAAAATCAACCAATAGTTATCGAGGTTAATTTGGTAAAATTATTATTCCTTTTTCCTTTATTTATAACTTCTCCTTATCATATGCGTAAAATGAAAAAAAATGGAAATTTTCATGGTAGAGCGAATTGTTTGTCTTCACTTACTACTAGTCTCGACTTTCTTGCAGAATTAGCTGCGAATTTTGGAGAAAAATCGTCAGAAAATCTGTATCCTGCGGATTAGGTTTCAGGTAATACATTCGTGGGTAATCGTTTCCTTAGGATTTTGGTATCCTCAGGAAATATGAAAAAATCCGCAGGAAACGTTTGGTTAGTGCTTGGAGAGTTTCCTGCCCGTTAGCACTTTCGTGTGAACATACTCGCAGGTACTTCCATGGCAAACTACGCAGGTAAATCCGCAGGAAATGATGTCAAGAGAACTACAATTTGCATCTAAATCCGCGAAAATCGATTTATTTACTTAAAAAAATAATGCACTTCAATGCATTCCAGAACATCCCTGAGTAAAACAAAAGAATGTTTAACAATTGCACTAGTCAAACATCAAAATAAAATTAAAAGAAACATTTGTCTCTTTGTATTTGATTTTGCACTCGGGATCGGGACAAGCTTAGTTTCCGTTTCTTCTTTTGTACTCAAAGCAAGTAAAAAGTGTGAGATGTCCATGAGAATGAATGAATTACTTAGAATGCAAAAGAAGCAAATTGGATCAGGAATTCATGTTATGTGACCCTGCAACTTACCTCTATTATACTATTCTGTAGGTAAATCCGCAGGAAAATCGATAAGTATTTGTAGTGACTTCACATGACCTATAATTTGTATATCTCTTCACATAAATGATCATAAATGATTATCTTTTATTTGTTGCTGGCCATTATAAAGCATGCAACTTGGCATCAAAGTTTATCTTCCAAGAGGTCCGTAGAAATCAAGAGTACCCTCGCAAACAAAACACTCTTCCTAAATCAATGATGGAATTGGTGGCTGTTAAAATTCATGGGAGACAATAATGTAAACCAAATGCTTGTTTTTTCATAAACTATCTTTGTAAATTGACGAATAATACATAAAAGTTTATTTATTTGCATAAACTGTTTTGCATAAGTTCAAATAAGACAATCCAATGGATCCTAAGTTTTTTTTTTAGTCACGCCATTGGATCTTTACTTAATCACGCCACTTCAGAAATTTCGCAAAATAAAATAAAATTTATATTTGATGCTACAAAATAATGAAAACCAGACAATACGAACCTTCATTTATTTTCTCAATTTCGGCAGCCCATTAATCTATCTATCTCTATGTGGTTAATTAACTTTTTTTTTTGAGAGAATGTGGCTAATTAACTTCTTGACACACATATATATTTTTGTTAGAAATACATAGCATCTATATATCTATCTTTATGTGGCCAATAACTTCAGTTTTGAATATTTTACTTTGAATTGCAGCTAGCCATATGCTATGGCTAATTGATCAAAGAAAAATGTAATGGCTATTGTTATTTGTATACCATATGTATTTTCAACGAGAGACATAGCCTTATTGTTATTAATCATTGTACAAATTGTAGGTATTCAATTATCCAACAACATTAACATAAGAAGAGTTATATGCTTTGTGAATCCGTTCAACAACTTGTTTTCTTGACATGTATAAAACTTAGGATTTATCTTGTATGCTTCATTGTTTCGATGTTAAGTGATCTATTTGTTTCTTCCCTTGTTTATGTGATAATTTCTATTAGGTTTGTTGAACAATTCACTTGTGTGTGATTATTTCTTGTCAAGCTATATTTTTCTGGATTTTTTTTGTGTTATGTTGATGGAGCTGTATTCTTTCTCTAGTGTTTTTTTTTTCTTTTTCTGTCGGCAATTCTAGGTTTTCCTGTAGGGTTTTGGGGCATTATATTTTCGAGCCTTTTGTTGAAGTGCTGATGTTGTTTCAATGCATTGTGTTGGCAGTTTTGTGTGTATGTCTTTGTGTGTTAGTTTTTGGTATTTGTTTGTAATATGGATTGATATATGACGGTTATGTTTCAACTTTATGGTTTGCTATTTTTTAACATTGTTGTAGCGCTGTTGTTGTTTCAATGTATTATGGGTTTGAAGGTGTAAAATATCTATTATCTTCTATACATATAATTTTAATCAAAGTCAAAATCATTTTAATTAAAATTCCATAAAAACTATTGATCGTAATTTATACACATTATCACAATAAAAAGAGCAGACAGATGGAAACAAAGTGCCCATCTGAACGCTAGTTGTTATAATATTATTAAAATAAAAAATATATTAATCATAAGGATTAATTTATAATTCTCTAAAATATATGAAATATTTATTAATTTTTCCCTATATTTCCTACCCCCAAGACCCTCCATTCCCCTCCTTCCAAACTCCTAAACAAATTATTAGAGTTTGATTTGGTACGTTTGCTCGGTATCTAAAAGCAATTCAAAATTTAAATATATTTTAAATTAAGTAAATATAAAAGGTTTAAATGTTCTTTTGGTCGCCTTATTTTTTATAAAAAAAAAAATGAAGTTTTTGTTCCTTGGTTTAACTTCTTTTTAAAAAAATAATAATAATCGGTCATTCATCTCTTTTTGGGTCTTCCTTTATGATTTGACTCATTCATTTACAATGTACATTGAATATCCATGTTTACTAGTTAATTATGTGGCCTATCATTTTCCGGATATCTCAGATGTTTCTCAGGACTAGTGATCCTCAGAAAATGCCTTTTTCCATGTAGTCTGGCCATGCAAACTTGAAAGTCTGGCTTCCCTTTTTTTTGGTCAATAGTTTGTTAAAATCTGTTAGACCTTTAACTAACGTTGTCTCCTCTAAAAATGAAATCAAACATATAAATATAATAGACACAATATTAAATAACGATCACTTCATAAACCATATAAGAACTTTTTATTAATAAACTTTTGTTCATAAAACACAACAAGGAAACCATCAACATCAAACTACATATATATATATATATATATATATGAAGTTAACCACATACGGAGACATTGAGTGCTTCACGTTCACAAATCTTGAATACTTCCTTTATGGGAACGTTAATGGGTATTCCCAAAGGATTTTCCTTGATTACTGCACAAAGGCACGCAACAGCATCAGCTTCTACAAGACGACCGATGATGGAGCAACAAGACTTGGCTTGTGGAGAACCCACCTTAACAAGCCCTTGTAATATGCTGGCACAAACACTCAAATTTTCACAATTTGGAAGTGATGATGGTGAAACAATTTGAGCCTTGACGGAGTTAAGATTGGTGAAGAAGAAGAAGAAGATGCTAAGGAAGAGGGTGAGAATGTTAATGGATGCAAAACCCTTTGAACCCATTTTGCAATAAGATGTTTTTATTATGCTTAGTGCATTATTTTCAAGTATTTAGTTTTTGTTGTAGTTGATGAATGAAAGGTGAGGGACATAATTTATAGGAAAATTTTAGGCAAATTTATAGACCATGTGTGTTTTTTCTTCATTTTCATTTTGATGCTAAATGAGTTGTATATCTTGAATTGAGTTAAAATTAATTAATGGATGGTGTTTTTTTTTTTTTAAGGAAATTAATGGATGGTGAATTGTTAGGCAATATCTATTCAACCTAATTAGGTTTTGAATTTTAAACTGCATGCACTGCCAAGGGATGAATTAATGATTTTTTATTTACTTAGAACTAGTAAAGGTGGTTTGTGGTGATTGGGAGAGCTAAAAGCTAATTGATGTATAATAAAAATAAGATAGGCTTAATAAAAAGTTTCTATAATTTGGAGTTTCGAAGGTTTATATAATTTCTGAATTTAAAAGGTTTTTTATTTCAGGGAAATGTTAACGAGTGCACATTTATATGCAATTTTTTAAGAAAACAGTGTAATTAGTGCATTGAAATTTGTAACATTTGACTTTTTTAAGAAATATTTTCTAAATTTTGGATCCTTAAAGAGTGCCTCGGAGGCACTTGTTAACCAAGACCCTAAATTAAACCTAAATTATCCCATATACAATTACGAGCTTTTGTTTTGATAGTTTACATTTTACAACTTTTATTTTTATTATATATAACTATATACAAAGATAATACATAGATTTAGTTTAAATTTTTCACTTTCAATTACACCCTTAAATAGATTTGGTGATAAGAATGCTATATTGTTGTTGTCATTCAAAAATATAAGAATTTATATTATATTTGTTATATTGTTGTTGTCATTGAAAGATTAATATAGTTTGTTGAAATATGAAAGTATAAATATTTATACCTATATTTTAATTAAAATCAAAATAATTTTAATCAAAATCTAAATTTCATAAAATCTACATTTCGTAATTTGCGCGCATTAGCGCAATAAAAAAAAGGCTAATAGACGGACACAAAATGTTCGTCTAAATGATAATAATGATGATGATAATAATAATAATAATAATAATAATAATAATAATAATAATAATAATAATAATAATAATAATAATAATAATTTCATCTCATTGGTCACTATCCCAATGGTTTAAATCATGTTTGAGGAGTAACTTATTTTTTGGATTTAAATTTACAACTCATGGCTGTGTAAAACTATTTTACACTCCCAGTTAATCATAATTGTAACATACACTCTTCAACATGCACTTTCCACACACTCTCTTTTATTATTTAAAATTTTATAAATTCCACAAAATTATATGAGTACCATGACATATAATTAATTAGTGGGATCCGTTTAAATTTCATTCAATACAAGAGACTGTCTTGGTGTTGGAGGGACACATTTATTTGTATTTTTAAAAAAATATATAAATAAAAGCAAAAGCAATAATCAAGTGCATGTAAATGCAAGACAAGTCTTAGAAAATAAATGAGAAGAAACAAGATTTGTGCTACATTGTGTCGTCAACACACTAGTAATTACGGAGCAACAAATACCCACGTCGATTAGAAGCTAGTCATGTACTATAATTAAGCAGTCTCGAAGATTGTTATTAGCCTATGACATGTAACAAACATGCATGCCATTAGTCATTATGAAAGTTTTCTGCAAACAGGTGTCAAAGACATTGTAATAAGGGTTGCTTAATAAATTTAAAAATCACATCTAACTCAAACGATTATCGACTATTTCCATTATATTAAGTATGTCATTTACTTTTTTTGACAAATTTATTTTAATGCAATCCTTTTGTCATTTACTTTTCATGCAATATACTTTTTGTACGTTTATATTTTTGACATTTACGTTTGTTTCGTTGAGTTTGCTCTCGTCCCCTAAAATCTTTTTTTCCATTTTTTTTCTTAAATGATTTTTTAGCTTATCGAGGGAAAAAAGTCATTTGTAGTTTCTACACTCTAAATTTCATTGCAATTTGCATTTCAAAGTTTTTTTTTAAATTACTTGCACTTTAAATTCCTGTCCAATTTACTTTTATGCATTTTACTTTTTGTATTTATTTTTTATGTAAGTTTTTACTTTCTCTACGGTTTAAACTTCAATCTCATTCATTTGGAGAAACTTTTTACATTTAAAATGTTCACTTTTCTACATTTAAA
>Ga0228710_1007889_pt1 | contig 15528 bp, 8 predicted proteins | sample MedpolnodulmetaG_FD_177995 | JGI IMG/M metagenome (GOLD analysis project Ga0228710, IMG submission 177995) | Root nodule microbial communities from Medicago polymorpha collected in Santa Monica, California, United States - pink nodules | ecosystem: Host-associated > Plants > Roots > Nodule... | reverse complement strand
TTATACATAAACCCTAAAACTCATAACTACAACATAAACATGCAAACATCTAAACATTTAAGCAATATAAGTCATTTACATGTAAATATAGTCATTTCTTGCAAAAAAATTCAAAATTTAAACAAACTCTCAATCTAAAAAAATTCTCTAAAACTCAAAACTACAACATAAACATGAAAACATCTAAACAATTAAGCAACACAAGTCATTTTCATGTAAAAATTATATGATTTCTTGCCAAAAAAACCAAAATTTAAACGAACCCTAAATCTAAAAAATTTATAATTTAAGAGAAAAAATCTAACATATAAACATAAAAGGTTAATGGTGTTTGATTATGAAAACTTACTTGTTATTGGAGTGTTGTTTGATTTGAACTTGAAGGAATTTTGGTTTTCGGTGATTTGAGAGAGGTTTTTGAGATTTTAGATGAGAAATGAGGAAATGAGGTGTTCTGCCTTGTTTAAGACAGCATGTAGCGTGAGTTAAGTAACGCAGAGTTTAACACTTGCGTTACTTAATTAGCGCAAGAGCATTTTCGGAATGGTTGCAGGGCGCAAGTGTTTTGTGCTAGGGAAAGAGCAGAAATCAATCACGAATTATTGACAAATTCGACACATGGAAACGGAGCCATTGGACGGACTATTAGGCCCACAAAGTTTAAAAGGACTATGGACGAATTACTTTCTTTTTTTTTTGAAGGAATATCATTTTACTTTTGCCCACCCTATCTTTTTTTTTCCTTTCAAAAATACCTTATGTTCGGATTATATAATCCAAAACAGATTGTTAGGTATTTTCGGAATTTAGAATTCGAAAAAAAAAACAAAATATAAAGAACTGTGTCGTATTTGATATCAATAGTCTCTGCTCACCGTCGAATAATCCCGGTCGACATTGACCATGATATCATACACTCTTGTATAACTAAAAATAAGTGAAGGAAAAAGTAAGAAATTAAGAAATGGAGAATGAATGAATTCGTTGAAGCATACACGACTTTTTATAGCCATAAACCTATCATAGACTTTAACTACTGTCAAAGGAAACATTTACAATGCTCTAACTGACCATAAATGAATTAAACACACTACAAACCGTCCAAACCTTGGGTGAAATAGCACAGTCCACACAATATGGGAGGTTTCAGATTTTAGAATCCAAAAATCTCTAAATATATTCGGATTGTATAATCTGAACAGCCCAAGACAGTGTTTAAGTTTGATTTTTGGAGGGTTTTCATGGCGAATGATATAGGGAAAAAAAAAAGGTACGAAACATAATTAAATGGCTTAAAACAATATAATAACAAAAGTGATGAAACTTATGGGAAGGTGTTCGAAGATGTGTTTTTTTACTTGATTCAGTTGGCATGTCAACTGGCATATTATGACCGGCAGGTCAACTGAATTAAGTTCACAAGAACCTCTTCGGAATCATATTTGTAACACAATGATGATAGACTTAGTGTTTCAAGAGGATTGTTTTGAGTTAGATCTTGTTGTCTTGCCAACTGACATATTTATATTGCCAAGGCAGAAAGATCTAACTCATAGCAACCTCTTGGTGTTCATATATTTCAGAAGATTTTTCAGAACAACCCCTAAATATATAAAACAACCTCTAATATATTCAGATTGTATAATCCCAATAGCTCCAGACAGTGTTTAAGTTTGATTTTTGGAGGGTTTTCATGGTGAATGACATAGGAAAAAAAGTACGAAACATAATTAAATGATTTAAAACAACATAATAACATAAGAGATAAAACTTCTGGGAAGGTGTTTGAAGATGTGTTTTTGTACTTGATTCAGTTGGCATGTCAACTGACATATTATGATCGACATGTCAACTGGATTAAGTTCGCAAGAACCTCTTTGGAAACATATTTGTAACATAATGATGATATGCATGGTGTTTTAAGATGATTGTTTTGAGTTAGATCCTGTTGCCTTGCCAACTGACATATTTATATTGACAAGGCAGCAAGATTTAACTCATAGCAACCTCTTGGTGTTCATATCTTTCAGAAGATTTTTCACAGTTTTTTTGTTGTTTTACAGCAAATGAACCGAGCACACTTATTTATAGAAGATGTGCGACGTGGACCATAGAATCTGTCACTATAATGTGGACCATACAAAAAACGTGTGTTGAACTGGTTCAGATTATATAAATCGAAATTTACTTGCCCCCTATATATTTTCATTTCTTTTCTTTGTGTTCCTTCGGTGAACACATTTATCTTATTCAGTAATGAACGAACACAAACACATTACACAAACTGAAATGTGCGATGAAGAGAATTTTAACACATGGAATTTAATTTCGGTAACTTACATTAAATATAATAATTTCAAATACATCAGAGACATAATTCTACAACATAAAACACGTAATAAAATAAAACATAACATATCACAGATAAGCTAAACTAATTTCTTCGTTTGGTTCCTCCAACAAAGTCCTGATCTCGCCGTAGTTCCTGAGCCAACGAAGTGTCCTACTCGATGCATCCTTTAGTATTGTACTGACCAAATATCGAGAACAAGGTTCTCACGTCATCGTCGTTGATGTTCTTCGTCCGACAGAATGATAAGTGCCAGGAAGTAGTAATTCTAATGAAGATTTATGGCACTTTTGTAACTTGTTTTGCAAGTTATTAAAGAAAAAGCCGAGAGATAATTGATTTTGATCCTTTTACGCTTTATCTATCTTACTTTACCTAATTTTGCAGGAAATTTACTCAAGGCACTGAGCAAAGATGGAAAACAAGAAACAAAGTGCAACAAGGCCAAAAATAGGCAGAAAGACACATTTGCTCGCACCCTACTCGCCATGGCGAGTTAGCAAAGGAAAAAATAGGCAGAAGCATAGGTTTGCTCGCCATGGCGAGTGAAGTTACTTGGGAGGCAAGCAAGGGCGGTTAAAACTCCCTAGGATGACGTGGCACAAACCCAATGGGGAAGAAACCTCAACTCGCCATGGCGAGCAGAGTAACTCGCGAGGCGAGTTGATGCAGATGGGAAAGCTTATAAATAGCCCTTGGTCATTTCTTGAAGGGGGTAAGCTTTTATTTACAGAAAAATACATAGATACTTAAAGAGAGAGAGATAGGGCTTGGTCTTCATAGAGTGAGAGTGATAGAAGTTTGATTCTTCCACATTTGGTGAGAAATCACAAAGTTGTAATGAATCTTTTCCTTTCAATTCATTCTTGCAAGGCTTTCATGACAATGAGAAGCTAAATCTCCGTTGTTGGGATTAGAGGTACTTGATCTAAGCTAATCATGTAATCAATTGATCTATAAATGTATGGTTCTAGCATTTGATTTAATATTGAGATTATTCTTGCACTTTATTGTTCATATTTGATTTAATTGTGATTGAAAAATACTTTTGAATCTAGGTTTAGAATAATCATCTATCAAACATAAATTCTAGACATGGAATTGATGTTTAGATAAATACTCTTTGTATCCGAACTTAATGCTTTTCTATCATTCAAGAGATTGAGAAATCATCGATTGAATGATAGGAACGACTCTTGGATCGTTTAATAGTGCGAGACACCGACGATTAAACGATACAATTGAAGTCACTATATTATTTGGACACGAATGATATTGACGAGGGATACGTGGTAATATCAAAGGAAAGCTAGAATCCATGCATGATCCTTAGGTTATGTGTGACGCTTGATTAAGGAACTCTAATCCTAACAAGTTTTACGCCCTATCAATCTCAAGTTTTAATCTCATAACGTAGATACTTAGGTTTTAAACAAACAAACAAACAAATTACTCTTTCAACTTAAAATGGTAATCGATGTCGAACGATCCATGATATCGCACTAGTCCTTGAGGAGACGATATATAAATACTTACTTTTGATATACGTAAATAAGCTACATCACAGAACCGCACAGTTTCGGTTGAGTCGATCGATATTCAACACCATCCATTCTTCTTGTATCTCTGTGGTTGAGTTGACGGTTGATTTGATCAACTAATCTTTCAACCCGGAGCGCGTGACATCAGTGCGCATCCTGAACTAATGGGGAGGTTTTTCCTCGTTGTAGTAAACTGCAGCTAGCTTGGTGTTCTGATCAATGAAGGAAATGTTCATGATTTTTTGGGGTGGTTTACTGCTTATGAAAATAGGCTCACTAACTTATAGAAGTTTTAGGGCATCGTAGACCACATAAATTATTGGTACAATGTGGACCACAAAAAAATCCTGTAAATAACGGTTTCGAATTATATACTCCGAAATATCCATCGCCCTACAAAGTACGAAGTTTGACTCATTAATTAAGCATTTCAGATTATATAATCCGAATTTATCTAAAACATTTTTGGATTGTATAATCAAAATCGGCTTAGGGTGTTGGACAGTTACTTGCTCAGCAAGAGTAACTCATGGAACACGTTTTTCAAAAGGTTTTACTAGCCATTAGGCTAGTAAAACCCTTTGAACACATTTTTTAACCCATAATTAAAAATCGTTACACTCTATGCAACTCATTCTTCAGAAATTTCCCCTATAAATACCCTTTAAACCTTCATAATTTTTCATTACATCATCTCACACTCTCTCCTCCTCCTCCTTTCTTCTACAACAATGTGTTTCTATAGTTGGTCTTTCATACAGAAAGGCTGCTTTAGAAATTCAAGGATTGTTTGAACGGTTAATGAGGATGGTGTCACGCTGGAAAGAAGCGTGGTCTGTCTGGGTGCGAGGTTGGTCTGCTTTAGTGCAATGTTGACCATCAAAGTATCTTTCGCTGTGGACAGAAAAAAACCTTACCCCCCACCATCCTTTTCTCCTTCCTCCTCCTGTTTCCCCCTCCATCTTCTTGCACGTTTAACTTTAGGTTTTTAATAGATTAATATTAGGTGTTTAAATATTTTATGTAATAAGATTTAAGCTTCAATTTTATTGTAAATGTACCATGATATATTAATAAAATGAGAATTTATGCTTACTATAAAATAAAATAAAAAAAGCGGTCATTGAATTTATGCTCTCCAAACCGCATTCATTGAATTTTTTAAGTTTCAAAGGAACAATGACCAAGCTTAATTTGTTCTACTGTGCATGTTTTAGGATAATTTCTCAGCACTTTCTCCTAATTTTACCGGAACATGTTTCCATTGGTGTATTTTTATCTGAAGTACATTCTTGTAGTGTATTTTTTTTTTTTATATATATAGATTTAAGCATATAGGATAAGGTACAATGAAAAATTTAGTGTTCCAGAAATGTGGGCCTAAATATAAAGCAATCACTTAAAATCACCGTAGATATTCAATGTAGTTTTCGTTCTCAATAGGAGCTCAATATCGTACTTTTTCATAATGAAAAACCGTAGTCAAAACTATGTAATTATTTAAAGTTTAGGTCAATACATCAAGAAAATGATGACATCAAAGATTCAACGTATTTGGAAGTGCTTATTTCAGATAGGACAAAATATCTCCTTTCTTTATAAAAAACGTGTCATTATGAAAAAAAATTGGAATTTTTTTTTTTAGGACACTCGGTGCTAATGTATACATAATGAAAGTATGAAAGAGAGAGTAGCGATGGATATGATAAGTAGATGATAGATAGATATAGGGAACGAAGAAAAGTGTTAGACGCGTGTTCCATTCTAATAATTGTTCAAATCTCAAAATCAAACCTAAATTTTCTTAGACTATTAGTTTTTTTTTGGAATTCATTCAATTAAGTCGGTTAAATTGTCTATAATTCTAAACTCTTTAAAATTTCTAATTCCACATATTTTCTCGATGTTAATTGACGATCAATATAAAAATTTACAATGTCTCCTAAAGTTGGAATAAAAAAACCGATCACTAATATGAAGTGTTGAATCTTGCATTTTCTTTTCCATGTCTTCCCATGTTGGTAAGTGGCTACAGAATCTCGTGATCTAAAGTCTATCTTAAATGCACATTCCACTAAAACAAAAAAGGAAAAAACTCATCATATTAAAAAGAAGATAGTTGGGATAGAAGGAATATTTTTATGATACTTTTGAATTTCTGAAATGTAGGCCAGTAAATTAGTCACACAATGAGTCACACCATTCATGTTCATGAGTTCATTCCACTTTTATGTGTCCTTTTTTCGAAGAATAGAAAAGAAATGCTTGTGCTCATGCCGCATGTTTATAACACATGGGAATTAAACATTAAACTAGAAAAGCACACTTTAGTTTAGTAGATGGTTGACATATATGACAATGAGAACATATATATCTCTCATGTCCACTTCCAACCTTCCTCTCCTTTCCTTTTCACTTTGCCTCTTCACCTTCTTTTAATTTCCTCATACTAACTAGTGTTATTAGAAAATTTGTTAAGACAAAAAAAAAACACATTTTATATAAAAATTATACTTCTTACACTTTTTTTAAGAGGTTTAGACAAATTTAAGGATAGTTTTACTATATATTGTTTTTAAACAAATATTTTGTTAGTATTTTCTTTTATGTTTGTTGGCTATCATTTCTATGCGCTTACGTAGAAGATTTTTAGTGGTATGTCAACTCAAAATACTAATATATAAACCAACATAATTTGACATTCATATAAAATAAATTGCATGGTTTAGTTGACGTAGATCGGCTCTATATTAAACAATTGAGCATTCTTAAAAATAAAAAAAATCAATCTTCTTTTTAAAGTTTAATCCCCGCGCCGTCCACAAGTGAGCATGGATTTTTTTTTTTTAAAGTAAGCAAAGATTATATTAAACGGATTCGGATTGTCTCCTGCCCTTCCTCTCATGTTTCTTTTGATGCGCTGGTCAAAGTTGTCTATCCATCATTGTGCATCGTTAACTGTAAATAGGAGAATGAAATCAATTGTCGAGATTGAACAGGACGCTCTAATGGCTGGAGAGAATCTGGTTCCATATTAAAGGGAGGCAATGGGTACTCTATATATATTTTTTTTGAAGGAGGGGGTATTTTTTTTTTTAAGAGGTACTCTATTTATTAACCAAAAATATGATTGTCCTACCAATCAAAATAAAGAGAAAATGTTACTATGATGTAAGACATAAAAGAGGGTCAGCTATGTCTCCTTTAAAGAGAATTTTGTTTCAAGAAATAATATTTATACAACCATTTTGTGACAACTTTATCTTTCATACTCATATGACGTTCTTATCCTCTCTCTTTCTTTTTCTCTTTTGATTTTTTTGACCAATAAGAAGAGAGAGAAAGAAGGTTTGTTACAAAAATTATCATCAAATAGTTGTACAAATATTATTACTTTTTTGTTTCTCATCCCTCGGAGACTCCAAACGGTTGCAGCGCAAACAAGAGAACTCACCCTCTTTGATCATGTCTTGCCATTGAACAAAGACCCAATTATCAAAACATACAAACTCGTATATTGTGTGTTTGCTTCCGCAATGATCAAAATTCATTTTCTAAAATTGATTAGTATTTGTTTGATTATGTGGTGACGGTAATTGATATTGATTAAAAGTGGGTTGAACATAAACGGATTCATACCAATTCATGATGTTTTTGTAGTTTGAATAAAAATGTATTTTGAATCTAAAATTACCAAAAATGGTTTATATAGATAAATAGATTTCATTTATTTTTATATAATTATTTAAATTTATTCTGTATTACTAAATTTATTTCTTTATAGAATTGGTTTGCTAATTATTTATATATCATTAAATTATTTAAATTATCTATACCTGTATTTAAAAAGAGAAGTGCTAGCGTCAAACGCTCATACACTCTTTTTGTCGCACTCGCGTTAATTGGTCCATGTCATCAATATTTTGACCCATTTTTTTGGCAACCTGGTTCTTTCTAATTACAGTAAAAAAATCGCTTTGTTTGTGTTAAAGATTTTCTTCTCCATTCCACTGCCTCCTCCATCCACCATTCTTGCCAATTAACATCAGAACTCAACCCTTAATCCACTGTAATCAAACGTAACAGTATAGTCGCCATGGCACTCTTCTTTCCATCTCACCGGACAAACACTACCGACCCACCGTACACTGTCCTTCACTTCGTCGACATCATTCAGTCCCACCCTTTCATCTTTTGCGGCATATGCAGGTTCTGTTCATCAAACATCATCCCACCTTGCAGTGAACCACCATTTTCGACGACCTAACATCACTACCGCTTCACCCTGAAGAACGCCAACAATCGAATCGGTGACGGAACATAAGGAAAAAGATTGTATGTGGCATCAATGAAATGCACCGATACTGATCAATTTCATGGTGGTTTAGTGCAGTTTGAGATCAATAGTTAAAGTTAATAAAAATGTAAAATACACTAACCTGTAGAACCAGTTAACATGTAAAGTGATGAAATAAATTGAGGACGTGGCACTGTATATGCGCGTGTGTTGAAAGGGGAGTGTGTGAGCGTTTGACCAAAATGAAACTCATAATTTAATTAAGGGACCAAATATGCAATTTAATATTATAAGTAAATTGAATATCAAGTGATTTATATTTGAATACATTTATATAAATACGAGTTGAACAATAAAGTTAAGTATAAAAATTGTGTTGAGTCAAAAGCTACATATCTTATCTTCAACTTGGAATCAACTATGGGGCAAAATCATTTTTACTCGAAAATTAATCCTTACAAAACCGACTTGTAAGGTGAAGGATGCGTCTCTTTATACACTCTAGTAAGACCTTATCTTTAATATATGCGTGACTTTGTTTTATCAATACACCCATAAAAATATTAGACTTTGTGGGTGGATATAAATGATGAGCGATCTAAAAATCACATGTTTTGATATCATATTAGGTATTTATGAATGGTGACGCTTTTTATATACTCTAATCAGACCTTAACTTTAATACATGTGGTACTTGATTTTTTCAATACATGTCAAAATCAATTCTACTTCTCCAAAAATGTAATCAAAACCTACATATTATGTTTTGATCAAGCATATATCCAACAAGTTACCATTGAAGATGTTTGCTCCCTCTAAACTTTAGAATGTCATTCTATATGAAAGAGTGGTGCAAATTCAATTTCAAGGAAGAAAAAAAAGACTTTTTTTTGTTAAATCTAAAGAGTTTAGTAGTAAAATTCACACACATTAAATACTGAAAAATGAAGAATTAAGAGTTCGAACATATGTCTATCGTATCATATATCATTGCAACTTTTTATCATATGAGTTGTACATACAAGATAATAAACGGTTTATTCGGTATAACAAACCAATAGAAGGGCTTGTAATGAGTCGTTTTAGAAGTTATGTTGTCCAAGAAAATGGACCATTAGTTGGGACTTGGGAGGGAAGACAGTGACCAGTCTTGATTGCAGCACAATTGAATTGAAATAAAGTAAGGGTTTAATAGAAAATTCTGCCAAGTAGATTAATTGCCATGATTGAGGCTTTTAACACTCATGCGTGGCCAGAACCGAATTGGTCCCGGGGATGTACGCCTCCATCCAAAGGGCTGATTTCGTGGACCCTAAATCTGCCATAGGTCCAGGCTCTTTGTTCTCTAGGAATGCAGTTGTCTTATCTCTTTCATCATAATTCTTGAGAGTGAAAGAATGAATGGAAGGAGTGGATTAAAGTCACAACAAATGCACGAAATCTTTCATTTGATACTCAAAACTGGACCTCACTTGGCCAACACCACAACTTGCCTCCAAATTCCCAATGTTTTTGGTGAATAATTAATTGTTCAAACTTTATACAACATTATTCCTTTAATGACAATTGGATTGGATAGACTCAAACTTTATGCCAACTTCAATTTCTTACAATAAAAGGAACGAACGGTTCTAGTGAAATTAACCAAGCCATCTCAAGCATCACCCATACAATTGAGCTGGATAAAAAAGTCCAACTAAAGGGATCCGAATGACTCAAACCTTGCAAAAAGATCAGCACTTCTATTGTCTTTTCTATCAAATCTATATAGAAAATTGCTCTTCTCACAACATAAATTGTTCACTCCCAACTGAACTTTCGAAAATATCATCCACGTGACTTAAGTAACGCATGTGTTAAACCCAACGTGACTTGTCACGTTCGCTACATTGGTACATCCCACGCGAGTTAAATCACGTAGGTTATAACCCAACATGAGTTAACTAATGTAGGTTATAACCCAAGTGTGGGTTAACTCATGTAGGTTATAACCTCATCGTGAGTTAACCCGTGTAGGTTATAGCCCATCGTGAGTTAACTCATGTAAGTTATACTTCGTTATACCGAACGTGAGTTAACTCACATGGAAGTATTTTGGTCAACTTGTATGAGAATGAGCATTTTTTGTTGGGAGAAGATAAATTTTCATAAATATATGTCGCAATGTTGATGTGAATGTAGCTAAACCCATTAATAATTAAAAATAGTAAATTGAGGGGAGCTTGAAACATCGCTGATTGCAATGAAATTGAAAAGGGCTCGAGACAAAGTTTTGGCTGTGATTGGGGTTCTTCAAACCCCCTTCCTTTGTCTTTGTTGGATTAGCGCATGTTCCTAGACAAATACTATTTAAGATTTATACTTGCGACGTCTAACAAAGTAAGACCTACTTTGTCTCCGGTTATAGGCCCCTTCGTGAAATATTGTTTTATTAGTGCTGGTAGGGACTTATACTCTCACGAGCGCTTGAGAGCATAAAACCTAGTCATACAAAAGGAATTTCCAATCTCTCAGTAAACAACTTGAGTAAATTAAACATGACTCAATATCAAAGGAACTGACAAGCATTAAGAACAATACATATAAAATAAGCATAATTTAAATTGTATTGATAAAGGAAATCGTCTTTCACTTGTAAAATAATCCAACAAATAATATATGTTCATCTTTGAACTAATCGAAGGTGTTTAGTTACTCATCTTGAATACATAATCAAAGGGAAAAGAAATACACTGAAACAAGTTGAAGGGGGTTGAAAAAAAAACCATCTTTGATGCTCCGGCCGCACTCCTTTGCCTTTGATCCGCCAGACTTTTGAATGAATACTCATGGGTCAAAACATGCTTTAAATAGACAAAAATATTCACTTATTGTGTCTGGGGCGCATGGCTACAAAACAACAAATAGGTTTATCGAATGAAAATAACTCCTTTACATGAAGTTTGGGATTACATTACATTGAAAATAAAATAACTATATACTATCCCCGTGAACTTAGCTCAGTTGGTAAGGGATATTACATAGTATATGTAGGGGCCAGGGTTCGAACCCCGGACACCCCATTTCTCCACATATTATATGTGTGAGCTTTAGCCACTAGACTACTTGACACAAAAAAAAAAATAACTATCTACTAAAATGCATGTACGCTAAATGTCTTCTAATCTTTAGGAACTTTCTTTTGTAACTTCTTTTTGAATTTGAATTCTTTAGCATATTTGGGTGTGTAACTGCTTGCCTTGAGACTTCTTGAACAATGTTTACAATATGGTAGTTATTTAAGAAGTTAAGAATTCTAAATATTTTGGATATTTTTAACTTCCCATGTGTGACTTCCCAAGTGCAACTTTTCAAATGGAACCAAGAAACTAACTAATATATTGCCTTAATGGCAAGTGTCATAAACCACCTAGAACTTTCCCTCCAATCTTTTAAATCTTAAATGTCGATAATTTCTCATGTGTAACCACCCATTTGAACTTCTCTTTTGTTCTTTACATGATAGTTTATTTTATTTTATTTTATTATCTTTTATGATTTTGAGCACTTCAAAACTGCAACTGCTTTCATAAGTGTCTTTCTTTGAATTGCATTTATCTGATTTTCGACAAAAGGCCTTCTTCAAGTATATATGATTGGTTTGCGATACAACATATTTCGAATAATTGAGTTTTTACTAAAAATGACTTGTTTCAAGCTCAACTATAAAACTTGAGCATTTCATAAAGCCACATTAATTATCATTTGACTTTGGCTTATTAATTTACTCGAAATATAATTGGATTTTGAGTGTAGCACATAATATGCTTCTTTTGTTGGATAAGAACCACCACAATCTTTATCTCAAGACTAGGCATGGCAATGGGGAGGAATGTGATGAGTTATACCTTCCATGTCCCCATACTCTACTCTCATATATTTACCCGTTATTTTGCTCAAATCCAGTCGGGATGAGAAATCGAATCTCATCCCCGTCTCCAACGGGTTCGGGTATCCCAGCCTTATCCTCATCCCCGCAGTGGATAATTTTTTTGAATAAAAGTTTTTTTCAACCCTGATTGCAATGTTGCGATGCATTATCCAGTAAAGATATGATGGAGATCGATTTATATGGCGATGGAGAAGAGAGAGGCCGAGAGTGTGAGATATGGAAAAAGAAAAGAGAGAACTATGATAAGTGAATGTCATCTGAAAGACCAAGACTCTAACTGTGTGCGTGAAATGATTTAGGGTTTGAGTTTCTATTTATATAAAAGGGGTAATAAATTGTTTTTCTACATTTGGGACGAGTTTGGGTATGGGTTCGGGATGAGTACCTATATCTCTGTTACTCGTCCCGTACCTGTGTTTTGAAATCGGAGAAAACCCAAACACATACCCAAACCCAGTAAAAGCGGAAAAAACCTGTCAAATTAGATTTGGTTCAGGTGGATACCCGCGGGTATTAGTTTCGTTGCCATGCCTACTCAAGACCACATAGCCTCCATATTTTCCCTCAAAGAAACGTTAACCATCAGAAACCTTAACCCCTCTACTAAATCCTCTTTCCACTGAAACAAATTGTGTTTAGCCTTCAACTCCCACCACCCTTCTAAACCACATTATTATCAACAACTAGGAGTGGGAATAAGACGAGGAGAGCCGAACTTTGCATAATAGGTCAGATCTAGTTGAAAAAACTAAATGACCGTTTTAAAAGTCTGGTATGACCTATTAGCCTATCTAAAAAACTAATTTGTAATACAAATTTTAAATAGAACATTTGACATATTTATAAAACGGCTAATTAGGGGTGTGCATGGTCGGATATTTTGACCGACCAAACCATATTCATATATAAACCACTTATATGGTTTTGGATTCCTAACCATGACCATATTTTATTGTAAACCGGTTATGTAACCGGTTATGAATATGGTTATGGATATATAATCGGTTAATTTTACAAAACTGGATTATAAATGGATATGGTTTGGTTTAAAAAAATATCCGGATTATTTTAATATCCGAATTAAAAACCAGTTATTTCTCTTTCAAAATTGCTTTTTAAAACCAAATTTTATAAACAAAAATCCAAATTTGAAACAATTTATTCAAAAATGCTTATCTTATACAAAATAACTTATTACAATCTCTTTTTAAAAAACAGCTTATTCAAAACAACTTATTTATGCAAAACGGCTTATTAGGATCTCTTTTTTCAAAACAACTTATTCAAAACAGCTTATTAGGATCTCTTATTTCAAAATAACTTATTCAAAACAGCTTATTTATGCAAAACAGCTTATTAAGATCTCTTTTTTCAACACAACTTATTCAAATAAGCTGTTTTTCAACACAGCTTATTTATGTTGTGTTGAAACAAGAGATCTTAATAAGCTGTTTTGCATAAATAAGCTTTTTTGAATAAGTTGTTTTGAAAAAAGAGATCTTAACAAGCTGTTTTGAATAAGTTGTTTTGAAAAAAGAGATCTTGATAAGCTGTTTTGCATAAATTAGGTGTTTTGAATAAGTTGTGTTGAAAAAAGAGATCCTAATAAGCTTTGATAAAAAGAGAGATATTTTTGTTAAAAAAATACGGTAAAAAAAATTACAGTAACAAAATATATGGTTATGGATCTGGACATCCAACAAAAAAACCGGATTTATCAAAGTGGATGACCGACCGTTTATGAATAAACCGGTAATATCCATATGTAAATATCCGGTTATTTAAATATGGTTTTGGATTTGGATGTGATTTTATCCATGCAACCGGATATTTTGCTCACCCCTATGGCTAATAGGTCAATAAACTTTATAAACCATGTGCATCAATTTTTTCCCCACTTTATAAGCATATATTGCATTATATCAAAAAAAAATTGTAGAACTTATACATACATTTTGTAGACGTTAATAAGCGTGGTTTGCATAGATTTGACCCATTAGCTTTTATTTTTGTTGATAATAGGATTCCTTACTTTGTAATTTGGAATAAGATCAGAATGACAATATTAAGAGGTTAATACCTAAAAATATGTGTACTAGTTGGAATTGAAATAGGAGAGTAATACCAAAAGTTTTGTAACTCATTTGAAATCCCAAGTTAAAAAAATAAAAATAAAAATTGTTGTAATGAAAAATTGAAGGAACCGAAAATTTATTAATATAATGGAGTATGGCCCCGTTTGGTTTGAGCTTATTTTGAGCTTATGAAAAATAGCTTATGTAAATAAATAAGCTTTTATTTTAATTTATAAACTCTCACTAACGAAAATTGTATCTTCATAAACGGGTTTTTTCATAAACTACCTTAAAAACTTATAAATAATACATAAAAACTTATTTATTTGCATAAGCTGTTTTATATAAGCTCTAAAATAAGCTAATCCAAACAGGCCCTATATGTAATTACACATATATGAGCCGGCATAGTAGGTTTTTCAATAAGTCTTATCATATCCTATTTAAATTAACGAGCTTTTTTAAAAGCTTGAGTCTAACATATTTAAGAAACAAATTAGACCAAGCCAAACTTTAAGTAGGTTGAACCATAAACCCCTGACGGACGGTTTGTCCTATTGTCACCTCTATCAACAACGTATACCAAAAATGCTAGATTTTCGAAATCTACCATATAAATTCTCTCTTTTGATAAGAGAACATTTTCGTGAATTGAGTCTTAGAGGCTCGATAGGGCTACAATATGCCTCAAAGTTTCATGAGTTATATCAAAGACACTTACAAATTACTACTATCAACAAAAACCCCACAGTGACACTGACAACTATAATCAAACCACGCTTTTGAAGTGTATGAACAACTTCTTACCCATAAGACCAACTATCGTTTCCCCTAAAAGCAAAATTTTATTTATACAAAGAATACAAAGAATGTTACAAATCATTGTGACAAAGAATCAGAATTAGTTGCCTTGCAACCACCTCATAGAATAACTACATGACCAATAAGAATAAGTGAAATATATATTTGTTTTTGCACTTTACCATTAATATACTCACATGGTAGAGTTTTTGTGTAAGAAAAGATATAACTAAAATATGCTACACCACCTTGGAATGCTAGCATTTTATATCTCAACAATCTTAATTAATGACCAAACATCATTAATTTCCTGTCAAAGAACAAATATTATTAATTTCTTTCTTTTTTTTCTGTCTTACTATGTAGCTAGTTTAGGGAGGAATATTATTTTTAATCCTGGTTATTTTTTTTAAGAATTAATCCTATGTTATATAATGATAATCATCTATATAGAACAAACATTACTAATTTCTTTCTTTTTTTCTTTCTTACTATGTAGCTAGTTTAGGGAGGAATACTATTTTTAATCCATG
>Ga0228710_1007888_pt1 | contig 15530 bp, 10 predicted proteins | sample MedpolnodulmetaG_FD_177995 | JGI IMG/M metagenome (GOLD analysis project Ga0228710, IMG submission 177995) | Root nodule microbial communities from Medicago polymorpha collected in Santa Monica, California, United States - pink nodules | ecosystem: Host-associated > Plants > Roots > Nodule... | reverse complement strand
TCCCCCCCTTTACCCTTTTTTTTTTTTTTTTTGAGGAATCCACTCTTTAACTTGGTATTTTAGAATTAGCAACTATGATAAATAGTATTTTAAAAATCAAACTAGACGACGATTCTACCAGCTGAATCTTAAACCGGCCTTTAATAAAAAAGAATAAACTTCATGTTTAAAAAGGTCTTGTTTGTTGCTCGCTTGCCTTCTATTCAACTGTAAATAATGGTTTATTAAATTATTATATTTAAAAATAAAATGTTATCAATATAATTTCAATTTTACATTTCTAAAATATAATAATAATCTTTAAATCCGCACTCAAAAAAAAATTCCGTCCACATATTGACTCTCATTACCCCCAATGTTTTATACTTGTTTTTGGAGAGAAACCTAAATCTACAAAGCAATTAACATTCGAAGAGAAAGTTCGAAGAATTTTCAAAACACAATTTTGCCATTCGTTTTGGAAGAGGAGAATAATATCATTTTGCCCATCTTCTCACCCAATTGGCCTTGACCGTTGTTAGAGCTAGAAAATTTGCGGACAAATCTATAATGAAGCAAAAATAATCATTATAAACAATGATAGAGGTATTTGAATTTTCGTTCCAGAAAATAATCACAAACCTATTTTGAAGAACAACGATGAAAAAAACAAAATGTAAGTTTTTTCTCACTAAACAAACAGTAACCTCAAACCTGTTTAGTGAGAAAAAAACATGCATTTTGTTATGTTTACTGTTGTTGTTAAAAGTAGATGAGTAGTATGATTATTTTCTTGAACGAAAATTCAAACTATCTATTTCGTTGTTTATAATAACTATTTTTGCTTCATTTTTAGGGTGTTTGCATCTTTCCCAACTTCAACAATCGTCATGGCCAAATGGATGAAGACGTTAAACCTCTTTCTTTTGGGCACAATGACACAATTAGAATTTTCCCTAATAACATTCCCCCCTCTTCCTGAACCAAAGGCCAAGCTTCAAATTTTTCGCTTTTTTGAGAGTTACCTCATCTACTGTTGCTTCAAAAAACACCTCCCTTTACTGATCAGGAAAGCAAATACCCTAGGTTTCTCATGATATTTTGAGTGGTGAAATTTGTCTTTGGCTCATGATCTCTCGCCAATGTACCCTATTTTCTTATCTCTTTATTGGATTAGGACGATGTTTTAAAAACAGTAAAAAAAAATCAGAAAAACCGGCTCAAACCGTTCATAACTGGAAAACCTAGTGAACTGGACGCGTTTATCAAAATCGAGAGGTCTTGGAATTATGCTAGTTCTAAAAATAACACTACAAGAAGATGATGAAGAAACAAATTGAAGTGGATGATGAAGCAGAATCAAAGGGATTAGACAAAAGAGAATATGAAAAAGCAGATTCAAGATGATAAAGCAAAATCAAAGCGATTAGACAAAAGAGAATATGTAAAAGCAGATTGAAGAATAAACAATGATGGCGGCAGGATGAGAGGAATGAGAAGAAACATATTGATGGAGCAGTTCATTGAATTGATGAATTATGGGCATGGATTCCTATCGAGTAAATTAGCTTTAAATGAACTTGACAACTGATTTGAGATTGGACGGTCGAGATCTGTAGCTGTATGATAACATTCATTGTTTGAATCTTGTAGTTGTGAGGCGTTATAAAGTGTACATGATTGAAGTTAATAACTCATGTGCATATACCAGAATCAAAATAAAGTAAACTTGATGATAAAAGCTTTCCTAGTATATTGTTGGGTGTGATTGCTAAGTCAAAGGGTTACAGGCTGTATTTGATCTTGAGACAGTGAGGGTTGTGGTTAGTAAGAATGTAGTGCTTGAGGAAGAAAATAAAAGAGTTCGCATTGGGGTCTAAATTATAAAGAACGAATGCAAATTTGATTTAACCAAATTATGTTTGAGGAAGCCCCGAGCCCCAGAAACCAAACTCAACTAAATTTTCTTTAACAAAAAAAATGTAACATGAAATGTTGCATTTTAGAATCACAACAACACAGAATACAGAAAATAATATTGATTTTAAAATTCTTCCTTTCTTCTTATGAACCAAAGAAAGTGAGGGTTATCTTCACTCACCAGTCACCACCTTTCCTCTCAACCCAACAGCATACAAATAAAATTTCTCTCCTCCCTTTTTGTCTCATCCTCAATCAAAATCTTCTATATTTCGAGTTACTTTTGTGTTGCAGAATATTAAGGGGGTGAAAGAGATAATTTTTGTGTCTTTCACTAATGGAACGTTCTTGTCCTAAAATAATGGAATCTTATCATTTAAAAAACCTAATGGAATGATATCACCGGTTGTAAGAGGTGAAGTTAACAAGTGCATAATTAATCAGATGTATAATAGCTATAACCAGCCACCTTGAATAAATAGTTGTAAGGCTAACTCTAGGGCTGACACTTCTAAGTTCGATTTTCTACTGTGTCAAGTCACACACTGCATTAATAATTAGTCATTGCTTGAAAGCATTGAAATATAATCTTAAATAAAAGAAAACAAAATAAAGAACAACAACTTGTTGGATTGATTTATGTTGATAATTAAGCCAATAGCCTCTAACTTTTCGGTATTTGGGTACAAGGATGGTTAAATTTCATACCCCATGCATAATATAATCAATCAAACGACCTAAGTAAGTGTAGGAAGATCCACCTTCTAACAACGTCTTCTTACTCTTTTCACTCATCTCTTTCACTTTTTTCCTGAACTCTCCATCTTTATCCAACACATTCCTTATTCCTCTCTCAATCTTATTCGCAGTTAAAAGATAGTTAGGCTCGCCAAGAAACTCCACTCTGTAATCCAATGAAATTTCCACAGCCATCTTCAACTCACACACCAATTCAAAAGCATTTGTCTGTTGTTCAGCAAAGATCGGCCATGTGGCAATGGGCACACCTAAATATATGCTCTCGAGTGTGGAATTCCAGCCGCAATGTGAAACAAATCCTCCAGTGGCTGGGTGGGCTAGTATTTGGGCCTGTGGGGCCCATCCAATTACCCTTCCTAACTCTCTTGTCCGATCTAAGAACCCTTCAGGTAAAACCGAATCCAAATCAGAAAGAGGGTAATCAGATGGCGCAATCTTGGTGCCCTTCGGTGGGGGTTTACGTAGAGACCACACAAAGCGGGCCCCACTATTCTCAATAGCAAATGCAATCTCCTTAATCTGATCCTCGTCGAAAGACCCCCTGCTCCCAAAGCAGAGGAAAACTACGGAAGAAGGAGGTTGATCATCAAGCCACTTGATGATATCATTATAATCAACGGTGCCCTCGGTTTTGGGCTCTAGGTTTAATATGGGTCCTACCGGATATATGGGTAAACCAACTAGTTCAGGATGAAAGAAAAAGGAGTGAACTGCATAGGATTCTAGCTCTTCAAAGGAATTGACAATAATGCCATCAGCATTTTTGAGGCCTTTGCCGAAACTCATGAAGAAGGATTTGTATTCCTTGTGTAGCACTGCACTGGGCAACGAGTTTGAAGGAACCGGATTAGCGAAACTCGGAATGGACAGCTCTGAGAGTTGCATCATCTGAGTCGAATCAACACTGTCTCGTTCAAACAGATTTTGAATATAGAGATTCAAACCCAGGAAAGCTACGCCGGAGGTGAAGAATACAAACGCAGGGACGGATAATTCTTTGGAAACATCAATCATGTTTGTGCAGAACATGTCAACAATGATTGCGGCGAGGGGTCCATGTTGTTCTCCAGTAGTGAGGTTGGAGATAGCTTGTTTGACGTTTAGTTTCTGAGCTTCAAGGAGAGCATTCATATCCGAACCTGGATCGGAAGTTGAGGGAAAAGAACATTCTGGAAGGTTGATGACTTGGAGAGAATCAGAAATGGGAATGGATTTAGAGTAGACATCGGATTCTGCGGTGTGTGGGAATTTCATGACCAAGACAGTTATTCGGAGGCGTTTATCATGGTTGATTAGAAGCTTCGTGAACTCGAGGGCAGAAACTAGATGACCTACAGCGGGAAAAGGGATAAACACCACTTCCACTTTCTTCATGTTGGAGCACAAGACATACACTTACTCAGTGTGATTTACTGTTTTTCTGAATTGTTCTTTGATATACCTGTTTTTTTCCCTTTCTTTAGGAACAGGAATAGATGAATTTGTATAAAGATTTAGTATCATAATAAAAGAAATCTTTGTGAGTGATGTCATGGCTTTGCTGGATGGCATGATATGAGAACTTTATGGTATGAGAATGAAATGTTTGTCTTTATATTATTTATGGGAGAATTGATGGACGGTGAAGGCTATTTACTACTACCTATATGGACCATGCAAGTTTTTGTGGTGTACAAGAATATGTAAAATTATCTCAAAAAAAGAAGAAAAAAATGTAAAACTGAATTGTTGTTATTATCATGTTGAAATTATTATTCAATCAATAATATGTGTGGTGTGTGGACATGCGTATGACAAAGGACAATGCACTGCAGTGCAGGCTACCTCTTGTTTTTACTATATATGGATATGGACTGTTTTGCAGCTTTATAGACCTGTATTTTTTACATGGTCCTGACTGCAATTTTATGTTTCTTATAGTCTTATATGGATATGTGTGTTATATTCCAAATTGAATCGGATCAGGTGAAAAACTACCTCACAAAATGAACTCCAAAAATATAAGGTCTTTGGCTACAAATGTGCAACTGACAGATTAATTGAAAATATATCAAAACAAGGACATATATTAAAATGCACGTGAAAATGGAAGTTTTATCATAATAAGTGTGCAAACTGTATAGTTATTTACTCCATTGTAAACACTGTTGCAATTTTGGATGAAAACACACAAGATGTTTCCAAAAAAACAAAATATATACTCCCTCCGTCTCACAATATTAGTCGTTTAAGGTTTGTGCACGATTATTTAAGGAAATGATTAATTGTGTTGATTTCAATGTAAAATTAGTAGCATTTACTAAAACACCTTTATTAATTGTAGTTAGTGGAGTAGTTAATTTGGATGAAATTCAATAAATAAGGGTATAATAGTGGGAAAAATAATAAATGATACATTGGTATTGTAAAATGACAATTATTTTGAGAAAAAGAAAAAATGTTAAAGAGACAATAATTGTGAGAGGGAGTATAAAAATAAGTATATCATCTAGATTAAAAACTTATTTAAGGTTAATGTTAAACAAACAATATTTTGTCTAATCACTTTGAAATGAAAACAAACAAGGAATTGAGAGTTTGAAATGATTTGGAGTTGAAAGATAAATCCTGACCTATGACCATCTATGAATCACTTCACAGAACTAGAAAAACAAAAAAACCATTTTTTATAAGAAATTATAACTTCTCCTCCACTGCACCAAAATGTTCTATATTGTTTCAAAATCGAGACTAAAGGTAGTTTATAACAACCACTCACACAAAACGAAACCCAAAACAAACAATACTTCGAAAACACAATGTTAGAGACTTAGTCCAGAGAGGATCTTGTAAAAGAGACTGGTATACAAAGCTCCAAAACAACCCAAAATCTAATTGAAAAAAGAGGTAGCCTGCAATGTCTTTGTCCTACATAGTTTTTAACGATCTCTATAGACACGACATATATAAATGATGAATGATATTGACTCTTTTTTTGGGTAAATAAATGATAATAATTATGTACACTAATTCATCCTGATCCTATATAATAAAACATGTATATCAAATGTCAAACACAGTCACAGTCACTCACACACACTTCTAACACAAAGAAAAAGAGAGTCACTCATACTAAGTGTATATCCATTATCCTGTGCTCCAAGATGAAGAAAGCAGAAGTGGTGTTTGTCCCTTTTCCGGCTGAGGGTCATTTAGTTTCTGCTCTCGAGTTTGCGAAGCTTCTAATCAACCGTGATAACCGTCTCCGAATAACTGTTTTAGTTATCAAATTTCCACACATCACAGAAACCGACGTCTACACTAAATCCCTTCCTATCTCCGATTCACTCCACATCATCAACCTTCCAGAATGTTCTCTTCCCCCAAACATTGATCAAGGTTCCTCTATGACTGCGCTACTCGAAGCTCAGAAACCAAACGTCAAACAAGCAGTATCTAACCTCATTGCCAGATCAAAAAATGGAGTCCTTGCCGCTTTTGTTGTTGACATGTTCTGCACAAACATGATTGATGTTGCCAAAGAGTTCTCCGTCCCTATGCTTGTCTTCTTCACTTCCGGTGTAGCGTTCCTTGGTTTAAGTTTTCATCTTTACACTCTTCGTCAACGAGACAATGTCTATTCAACTACGTTGTTACAACTCACTGACTTGGCTGTCCCAAGTTTCGCTAACTTGGTTCCATCAAAAGCGTTGCCCAGTGCTGTGCTAAGCAAGGAATGGGAGTCGTTTATGATGGGCTATTGGAAAGGCCTCAAGAATGCTGATGGCTTTATAGTAAATTCATTTGAAGAGCTAGAATTCCACGCAGTTCACTCGATTTCATCTGATCCTGGTCTAGCTGGTTTACCTATATATCCGGTAGGACCCATACTGAACCTGGAGCCAAAAACCAAGGGCACCGTTGATTCCGATGACATCATCAAGTGGCTTGATGATCAACCTCCTTCCTCAGTAGTTTTCCTCTGCTTCGGGAGTATGGGTTCTTTCGATGAGGATCAGGTTAAGCAGATTGCATGCGCTATTGAGAATAGTGGGGCCCGGTTCATATGGTCTCTTCGTAAACCTCCACCGGAGGGCACCATGGCCACGCCCTCTGATTACCCTTGTTTTGATTTGGGTTCAAGTTTACCCGAAGGATTTTTAGAGCGGACAGCAGAGATTGGAAGGGTCGTTGGATGGGCCCCACAAGTCCAAATACTAGCCCACCCAGCCATTGGAGGATTTGCTTCGCATTGTGGTTGGAATTCAGTACTCGAGAGCATTTATTTTGGTGTGCCTATAGCCGCGTGGCCACTTTATGCAGAACAACAGACTAATGCTTTTGAATTGGTGTGTGAGTTGAAAATGGGAGTCGAAATTGCGTTGGATTATAGGGCGGAGTTTAATGGTGAGCCTAACTATCTTGTAACTGCCGATAAGATTGAGAGAGGAATAAGGAGTGTGTTGGATAAGGACGGAGATGTAAGGAAGAAAGTGAAAGAGATGAGTGAAAAAAGTAAGAACACTTTGTTAGAAGGTGGATCTTCTTACGCTTATTTAGGTCGTTTGGTTGATTATATTATGAATCAGGTATGAAGTAAAAGGGTATTGTTATTTGCACAAGCTTTTTTTACCATTTTTTATAAGGGCAGACTTAATTGTAGCAGGCTGCAGTTGATCCCATTGCTTCTTTTGAGCAACAAAACTCATTGATCTTTTAAGTTTACTTTTTAGAATATCCTTGTCAAAAAGATTTTTTTTTTTTTGTATAGCAGTTTCCAAATGATTCTATCGATAGGAATCAAATTCTCATCCATAGGAATCTAAAATTATTGAAAAGTTCAAAATAAGTCAACAAAGAAGTTCTGTACTGCATTGAAAAAATATACATTACTACTCTCTTCAACTCTCTGGTAGCCTGTGAATTCAAACCAGAGAGATGTGATGTTTTCTTCTCATCTGTAACCTAACTCTGGTGTTTTCTTCAACTCTCTGGTAGCCTGTTCTATTAATTTGACACACAAATTTGACACTAAAATTCGACAACTTAGATGATTAAATACATGATTTTAAGGTGTTCAAATACACGTGATATTCATTAACCACGATTTAGGTTCAAGTATACATTTGAAAATCATGGTCTGACAATCAAAATTGTGGTTAATTTCATTGAGTGGATATTACATTCATTAACCATCCACTGAACGTAATTAAACAAATATTTTAATTACGTTAACCATTTAATTGTTGTCGACTTTTACTTTCAAATTGCGTGTCGAAATACCATATCTCCAGGGGTCAGTGCTTATTCTCATTTTCATTTCTTTTAAGCAAAGTACAGATATTTCTCACCTGATGAGTTCCTCCTTATGGCAGAACCTTTGTTAGTCAAGCTGAGAAGCTTATGGAAATTGTTGACACCTTTTGCGACCCATTTCAGAGAAACAACTGATAACATAATTTTCTCTACGTAATTGAAGGAAATTTTTTTGAAGAATTATTTCGTTTTGCTTCTCTCAGCATCAAGACAAAATATCTTTTTTGAATATTGGCATGCATTCCCACTATCAGCATGGGAAACCTTCTATTATTAATAAAATAAAGAAGTTTGGTTTCTGTCAGAAAAGATAACTAGATAACAGCCTTTTCCTCCCACTCCCACTATCCATTCTTTTTCCTATGATACAAAGACAAAAACTTCAATCTCACCTCACTTTCATTCACATAGTTTTGGTCCCAAACCAGCCAGGAAAGCCATGACATCACTCCTAACATTCCTCTTGCATGGTTCTTTTTTGGAATTAGACTTGAAATTGACAAAATTATGACCGCGGTAATTTTGTTGAAACTCTAAAGTGTATTTTTCGCTAAAATTATGGTGGCACAGTGTAATCCATCAAACTCGCCGCTGATCTAAATATACACTTAAATTAATTAAGTCTCCTCTCTTCTTCGAAAGTAATTTTAGCGGTATCCATTTTATTCATCCTTAATGAGAAAGTTATGATACACATACACAAGACACGGCAATGACACCTAGACACAAATAATAATTGGAAAAAAAAATAAAAATAAAGTAATGAAATGTAAACAATGTATATATTTTGGTGTGCCTATTGCCGCATGGCCACTCTTTGCTGAACAACAGGCTAATGCTTTTGAATTGGTGTGTGAGCTGCAGATAGGTGTGGAGATTGCATTGGATTATAGGATGGAATTTAGTGGTGGGTCTAACTATCTTGTAACTGCTGTTAAGATTGAGAGAGGAATAAGGAATGTGTTGGATAAGGATGGAGAGGTAAAGAAGAGCGTGAAAGAAATGAGTGAAAAGAGTAGGAAGACTTTGTTAGAGGGTGGATCTTCCTACACTTATTTAGGTCATCTGATTGATTATATTATGAATCAGGTATCAAATTAAATTATCCTAGTATATAAGGTTGGAGGATATTGGTTTAATTTTCAACACTAATCAATATAACAAGGATTAGCCAATTTCACTTGGCTGAAAATCTTGTTCATTTCAGCTATTCCTACTAGTGATAATGTTCCATTGTTTAATCCTGTAATTTGTAAGGCCTTAAACCAGCCCGATTGAATTTCATATAAGGGTAATTTTAAAGTGAACCAACTTTGATCTGTCACTCAAAAACACATTTAAGTATATTATAAGAATTGAAACTATCATCTTTATAGTTATGTTGAGTATATTGTTAATGTCGTCGGTTCAATAGTAAGAGTTTAACCTTGTATTTATGTTGGAGGTAAGTTTGTAGTTCTGTTTCGGATTGCTGTTTGATTTCTGGTTTGAGAATTTTTCTGTATTTGTATTCCATTGGCTTTTTTGTTTTATCTGGTACTACACCTTTTTAGTAGGATTGAGCATGTTCTGTAGGATTGAGCATGTTCTGTACTCAAGTTCTGCTGGTCTCTATGAAGTTTTTTGGATCATTAAGAAAAGCAGTACTGACAAAATTGATTCTGCTTCTTTTTTGTTGCTGTTACATTTTCATTCTTAACCAAATTGAGTATACACAAAAATTAAAAAATAAGAATAGTGTGCACAAGTTTCATCCATTGAGTAGAAGCTAATACAATATAGAAGGACCAAGTTCACCGAGTACACAGAAATAATAGGTCATAATACAATAAAAGTTGAAACTAAATTAAATTAAGCAAAATATCTCAAAGATTTCAACTAAATTAAATGAATGTTCTATGAAACTGCAAAATGCAGGTAAGCATGGTATACAGCATTAAAACAAAGGAGCATGCATAATTAAATCAAAATAAAGTTTACATTAACCTTAAACCATTTGACAAGGAGATCAACTATTACCTTATGAGATCCTCTTTATGTCAGAGGCTTTGGTTAGTAAAGCTGAGAAGCTTAAGGAAATTGTTGACACCTTTTCCAACTGCTCTGGACAATGTGGCTCGAAGGCTTCCTTGAAATATTACTTTGGTGCTTACCAGTTACCATATGTAATCTAATCTGAATTGGACTCAAAGTTTATGATATACAATCAGTAAGGAGTATAATATGCCATAAAGTTGAATCAAAAGAATATAAATGCATGATAAACCATATTAGAGAAACAACTGAAAAATTAATTTTTCACTATGTGATTGGCAGAGAAAATTGTTCAACAAAATCAACAATTATTTCATTTTCCTTCTCTCAGCATCAAGACAAAATATCTTTTTTGAATATTGACATGCACTACCACTGTCTGCATGGAAAACCTTTTATTAGTAATAAAGTAAAGTAATTTGGTTTTTGTTAAACCACATATTAGGAATTATTAAATAATACTAGTGAGGAATGATAATTAAGCAAAAAATACCTACCTCCCACTATCCATCCTTTTTCCAATGATACAGACAAACTTTTCAATCTCACCTCACTTTCATTCCACATAGTTGTCATCCTATACTAGCCAGCAAAGCCATGACATCACCCCCAAAATAAAGTGATGGAATCTAAACCATGTATATTAGTAATGGTGGTGTCTGACAAGGAATATCAAATAATTCAAAAACAGTCACTCACAGAGCAAGAGTATATCCAACATGAAGAAAGCAGAAGTGGTGATTATCCCTTCACCTGGTGTAGGTCATCTAGTTTCCACCCTCGAGTTCGCGAAGTTTCTAATCAACCGAGATAACCGCCTCCGAATAACTGTCTTAGTCATAAAATTCCCACACACCACAGATGTCGATGTCGATATCTACACAAAATCCCTTCCCATCTCCGATTCTCTCAACGTCATCAACCTTCCAGAATGTTCTCTTCCCCCAAACACCGAACCACGTTCTGTCATGAACGCCCTCCTTGAAGCTCAGAAACCGAACGTCAAACAAGCCGTCTCCAACCTCACTACTAGAGAAGGACATGGACACCTCGCTGCCTTCATTGTTGACATGTTCTGCACCACCATGATTGATATTGCCAAAGAATTTTCCGTCCCTGGGCTCATCTTCTTCACTTCCGGCGTTGCTTTCCTTGGTTTGATGCTCCATCTTCACACTCTGTTTGAACGAGACAACATCGATTCAACTCAGTTGCTGCAGCAGAACGAGGTAGCTATCCCAAGTTTTGCCAACTCGATTCCAATTAACTCGTTGCCCAGTTTCCTGCTAAACAAGGAATATGAATCGTTTTTCATGAACTTCGCCAGTGGCATCAAAAAAGCAAATGCCATTATAGTAAATTCATTTGAAGAGTTAGAATCGCATGCTGTTCAATCCTTTTTCTCTCATCCTGATCTAGCAGAATTACCGGTATATCCAGTGGGACCCTTATTAAACCCCGAGCCCAAAACTAAGGGCACTGATGAGTCTGATGATATCATCAAGTGGCTTGATGATCAACCTCCTTCCTCGGTAATTTTTCTCTGCTTCGGGAGCAGGGGCTCTTTCGATGAGGATCAGGTTAAAGAGATTGCACATGCTATTGAGAATTGTGGAGCCCGTTTTGTGTGGTCTCTGCGTAAACCCTCGTCGAAGGGCATCATGGTTTCACCCTCTGATTACCCTCTTTCTGATTTGGAATCGGTTTTACCTGAAGGATTCTTAGATCGAACGACGGGGATTGGAAGGGTAATTGGATGGGCCCAACAGGCCCAAATACTAGCTCATCCAGCCACTGGAGGATTTGTTTCGCATTGTGGTTGGAACTCAACACTCGAGAGCATATATTTTGGTGTGCCTATTGCCGTGTGGCCACTCTATGCTGAGCAACAGGCTAATGCTTTTGAATTGGTGTGTGAGCTGAAAATAGGTGTGGAGATTGCTTTGGATTATAGGGTGGGGTTTAATGAAGGACCTAACTATCTTGTAACTGCCGATAAGATTGAGAGAGGAATAAGGAATGTGTTGGAAAAGGATGGAGAAGTAAGGAAGAAAGTGAAAGAGATGAGTGAAAAGAGTAAGAAGACTTTGTTAGAGGGTGGATCTTCCTACACTTACTTAGGTCGTTTGATTGATTATATTATGAATCAGGTATCAAATTAAATTATCCTAGTACCTACATACAAAAAGGCTGGAGGGCATTGGTTTAATTTTCAACATTGAAGGGTGGTTGTTCACTTTTTTGCTGTTATAGAACTGGTGATTTATGCAATTGTTCACTTTTGCTGTTATTATCACTTTTTTTATCTGAATCCTGTAATTGTAAAGCCTTAAACTATGCATGATTGAAGTTCATTAAAGGGGACTCAATGATGATAAAAGAGTGATATTTAAGTTCACCAATTTCAATCACTCACTCAACAACCCATTTGAGTTTATTATAAAAACTGAAGCTATTTTATTTTGTAGTTAGTTGTATATTAGTCTTAAGAGATTTGACTTGTAACCTCAAAAGACGAAGTTCAAATTTCTTTGTAAAATAACTATTAGTATCACTCTAATTGATAATAATTGTCTCTTTTTAAATTTTTCTTAAAATTTTATTTCGTATATGCAGGGGGCAAGTCTGTAGTTCTGTTGCTGTTTTTGGTTTGGGAATTTGTTTTGTTTCGTATTACATAAGTTTTAACTTGTACTGCATTTTTTTAGCAGGATTGAGCACATTTTGTACTCAATTTCCTGGATCATTAAGAAAAGCAATATTGATAAAATTGACTCTGCTTCTTCTTTGTTACTGCTACATTTCCATTCTTAACCAAATAGAGTTTGCATACAAAATAAGTTGTGTGCGCACAAGCTTCATTCATTGAGTAGAAATTAATACAATATAGAAGGGTCAAGTACACCGTACACAAGAATAAGCATGTCCATCTTAGATGCATCTATTTGTGCTACTTCCATCTTCAACAACCTTCAATTGAGTGGAGAAGTTTCAGACTGTTTGTGCCACTTCCATCCTATATGAAGGTGTGCCGCTTCAGTTGGATCTGTCAATTTGTCAGGATCACCATGAACACGACCACTATCCTGAAATGGGTCCACTTCTTTGAATGGTGCTCCCTCAATCATGATAGAAAAGAGAGAAAATTAGAACCACTGATAATTTTCAAAAAAAAAAAAAAAAAAGACTTTTGATCATTTACACGTATAAATAGCATTTATGTTGTTATCATTGGGCAGGAAAAAAAATATTATTGTGAAACACTATTTTTATATAGCACTTTCCACATGATCCTATATAGAATTCAAGCTATCCATATGTCTCAGTGGGTTGCCTAGGATTTAGAAGTTTCAAAATGGTAAACAATGCCTATCTGATATAAATTATTGACACTCAATTAAGATTAGTTCAGAGACTCTTGGGGTGAATGAGAATATAAATTATAACTGTGGCAATTTCACTATCCCAATTCCCTACTGTCCAATGTGACTCGAAGGCTTCCTTCAAATATTATTTTGGTGTTGCTAACCATATATAATCTATATTGGATTCAAAGATTATGATATGCAATTATTATCAATTTAATAGACACAAAAGAATATGATGCATAGATGAAAATTTCTCACCTTTAGACCTTGGAGGAGCAATGAATTTTGTTTCTCACAAGTAGCCACACACATCATATATAATGAGGAATATGCAATAAATTCAACCAATAAAAACAATCTAACATGAGTAATGAAGATTATATGCAGCTGGTAGCAATAAATAAAAAGGGCTATGCAGTGAATTACAGATTCACCAAATCTGCAAACAGATTCACCTTTACAGATTAATTGAGGTATTCCAAAATACCTCTTTTTTGTCATTAATATTCTTTTACATTTACTTTTTCGTCAATGCCTCTAAATTTCTTCTTTTTCAACTAAACTAAAATGACACTAAAGTTTGTTGTGTATTCAATATGCACATTTTTAATGGGAAATAGATTAACAGGACCGACCAATATTACAACCCTAAAAAAACGTTAACGTTGAGGGTAAAGTGTTTTTTTCCCTTTTCAATTAACCCTTTCTTTATAGTAAAAATGCCTGTTTATTTTTCTTAACTTATGTAGAGATTTGAGTTTCACATTTTAAATGCATGTTTAGAATATCATTGCCAAAGACAATTTTTTTTTTATGGCAAATGTTCCAGAGAAATACTCAATATCAACTCGCATAACTATTCCCATTTATGATGAGGTAGAGAAGTTATTATGCAAAAATTTCATCCAGGGGCTACTTCTCAAGTCAAGAAATGTCGTTCTAATTCTATATTTGGTCTACCAATTTGGAAGTCTAAAATATAAGGGTGAAATAAGATTCAGAAGTCTCATAATGGTAAACAATCGTTACAGGATGATACTTGGATGAGAAATCTAAGACCAAGTGAGAGATACTCTTTGGGTGAGGATCATTAGACCAAGATATAATTGTAGCAACCTCGCTATCCTGATTCCTCAGTGTTCAATGTGGTTCAAATTCAAAGGCTTCTTGAGATGTTTACTTTGGTGTTGACCATATAAATGGATTCAAACTAAATATTTTTATATAGTTTTTTTTTTAACTGGGTATCCAATTATGATCACAATAAATGAAAAAACTCTTCTTCAAAAGTTTTAACACTTATACATTTCTAAAAACTAAATCTGAACCCAGTATCTTTCGTTAAGCTGGAATTTGAAAGATACCACTTACCATCTAAGTGTTCCCGACTTTTGGTTTCCATAACAAATGTCCTTAGCCTAACCCATAAAATAAAGTGAAAACATCATTATTCAACAAAATTAACAATTATTGCATTATTCATTTCTCAGCATCAAGACAAAAACATCTTTTCTGAATATTGAAATGCACCACCAAAATGTCACCATAGAAAATGCGTGTCCAACAGAAAGTTTATCGGATATACATGCAATTTTAGAAATTTCCAAAACCTTTCGTAAATCATAAGTTCCTTGCAAAACAAACAAATAAAAAAAAAACATATTTATCTATATTTATTTGAAGCAAGTAGTAAGAACAATTGAAGGAAAGAAAATGGAGAAAGTAAAAGTGGGGGTGATAATAGCAATGAAAGGGCATCCAGGAACAGGAAAAAGCACATTAGCAAAATCAATAGCATCATCACTCAAAATCCCTCTGATCGACAAAGACGACATCAAAGACTGTATTACCACCCCCCTTGTTCCAACTACACCCCCTTCCCTTCTCAACGATCTATCATACTCCACCGTCTTTCAAATCGCTTCTACTCAACTCCGCATTGGTCTCAGCCTCATCATCGACTCACCTCTCTCTCGTAAGTCCCACCTCGACCGACTTCGAAGCCTCGCCGATGAGTATGGCGCAAGGGTTGTGATTATTGAGTGTAGGCCGGGAGATAAGGGTTTGTGGAGGAGGAGGGTGGAGGAAAGAGGGGGAGGTGGTGGACATAAGCCGGCGACGTGGGAGGAGTTGGAGAAGATTGTGGAAGGGTATGGGGGGTGTAATGAGTATGAT
>Ga0228710_1007886_pt1 | contig 15532 bp, 6 predicted proteins | sample MedpolnodulmetaG_FD_177995 | JGI IMG/M metagenome (GOLD analysis project Ga0228710, IMG submission 177995) | Root nodule microbial communities from Medicago polymorpha collected in Santa Monica, California, United States - pink nodules | ecosystem: Host-associated > Plants > Roots > Nodule... | reverse complement strand
CTTAAAAAAAAAAAAACGTATTGATAATAATAGAATAAACATGTAAAAAACAACAGGACAAAAAAAACATGCAGTAACGTGATCATGAGATTGTTGATGAGTGAAGTGAAAATAAAATAAAAAAAGGAACCCTATCATGACATAATGATTCTCACATAAAAACAAAAGAGTGAAATGAGGATATCAATGGTAGCACATGTTTTCCAAAAAAAAGAAAAAAACAGTAACATATGTTAATGAGTGAAAGTGGGAGAAACCAAGAAAGGACGTATAATGAGAGTAAAAAGAGTATCAGGAAATCTTAGGTGTTTGTATGAGGTTGTTAGTTTTAAAATTTTCAACTAGAAAGTCTCACAAAATCTATTCTACCAAGTAATTTATTGAAATCTATACATTTTTGAATATCAAGAGACAATTTTTTAAGTTGTGAAAAATCTTGATTGAATACCACCAGATTTTGTTGAACTCTTTAAAAATTCCTGAAATTCCTAATTGAATACTACCGGAATTATTTCTAATCTTTTAAAATCTTAATTGAATACCTTAAGATTTTTTTATAACTAAAAAGTATTTTAAAATCGTTCAAAATCCCAATTCAATACACACTCTGAAGATAAATATTATGAAGCTTTCAAGTTGCATCTTATATATATGGATTGGAAAAGTTAGGTCCAAATATTAAATCAAAGTAATTATAAGGTAAATATAGCAAGATGAGAAATATGTAGGTCGAAGACAATGACGGGAATGTATGTGAGATTAAGTAAACAAGAATTGAAAATTAATTAAAACATGTAACAATTAATGAAGGAATCAGACTCTAGCTAGAGGTGCCTAATCCATGAATGCCTTTTCTAAGCCACTGATTGAAATCACTAAATAAATAAAGTAATATAGACATTCAAAAATACTTCCGTTTCTTTAATTTGAGGTTTTAATGAAGGAAAATGTTGCTTATTTATGAAGTATCAACCAAACAAAAGCTCCAAAAGTTTCTTCCAAAAAAAAAACCCAAAAGTTAAACAAAGTCTCTTCTAAATATCAATTCTTTTAGGGTCCTTGGAGGGGAAGGAATAATTTAAAAAATTTGTGTTTGGTTCAATTTTTAGAAGGGGAAGAGAGTGACAAAAATCCTTCTTAATTTTTTTATTTTATTATATTTGGCTTATTCTTTTTCGTTGTATGCATATTATGGATTATCAAGATAAAAAAATTCAAATAGTTTTACATTGTACTCTAACATTTATGAATACCTCATTTGTTTTACAAGAAAAATTTATGATTATCTAATATTTTGTTAGAACTTTTATGTTTGATTATTTATGGAGTTTTTGGCTATTGAGTTTTCATGTTTAATTTTTTATGAAATGAATAAATTTAAAATTATGAGATTGTTTTGAGATTAGAGGTATAAAAAAAAGTAATTTGGTTTTAAAAATATCTTCCCTCCCTTTGTGAACCAAACGGACCCTTAACATTATTTGCACAACAACATAAAGTAGTGTCAACTTAGCCAAATGAACCAATAAAGAAAGTATTGTCAATGTTTGTACTGAGAACCGAAGACTAGAATATCAAGGTGAGGCACATAATAAAAGGAAAATGATTGGTAGACCACTCATATTTTCATACCACCCATACATCCCCACATATTTAAGAGGAGAGAGATGGATGAAAGTGAAGAGAGACAAAGTGTTTGTGGGGTCTAGGCCACATGTCACATGTTTATGTGGAGGTTTAAGTGTATATGCCACCTATGGATGTGCATGTATCACCACTCTAATAAAAATATCAATTTCTTCTGAAAAAACTAATATTTTATATAAAGGGTTGGAGATGACACAAACTTAACTATCAATGTCATGCTAGGGTTAAACTTTGCACATGGAAAATAATAGCTAAAATGGAGATGACACAAACTTAACCATCAATGTCATGCTAGGGTTAAACTTTGCACATGGAAAATAATAGCTAAAATTTTAAAACTAGACCTTACTCATATTTCAGACATCTATGATTTATTCAGAACAAAATATTAACAAAGTGCCAAGAATCAAATGAATAATAATAATACAAAATCTTTGCAACTAAAATATCAAGAAATTTACATATAGTAGAAAACATCAAAACTGAAGTGACAAAAACTAGAAGGAAAAAACTTTATTACCTATTTTAGTAATTACAGGCTTTATTTTTGCTTTCTTTTGTAGTGTGTTCACTACTTCTTTCGGGCTCATATATAGTTGCATGCATCGTTCTATGAGATATTTCACCTGTCGACATTGGGTAAAAAAGTTATTGTTAGCAATCTTTCATACATGTCAAGTGAACCGGACAAATTAAAGATGGAATATCAAAGATATTTTGGAAGAGAAGTAGGAGGAAAAAGAGAACACAATTACTCAAGCAAGACTATATATTAGTAATCCTTAGATGACTTAACTAGGCTATTTTTTTTTTGAGGGAACTTAACTAGGCTATTGTTGCTATTTACTATTTAGTATAAAAAATTGTGAAATAGAGACTATAGTGGCGCTATAGCAGTGTTGCGTAGCAGAATTTAAACAAATTGATATATTCTATGATATGCATTTGACAACACTCACATTAAAAATAAAAATAAAAATCGTCAACTATAAAAATCCCAAACTACATAAAACCAATACATCTGATATTATACTATATATATTTGGTTGTGTTGAAAACTAATGGCCTAACCATAAGAGTAATTACCTAATCCCATCCATACAAACATATATTACATTTTTTTCCTAGATCCTTAATAAACCAATATACACCATACAATTCTCATTAGTTTTCACAATGAAAATAAATATAAAAAGAAGCAGGTAAAGATAATTACACTGTTTCTTTAGATGCTTAACAAAAATATTATTCTCAAGAAACAATGAAGAAAGATAAAGATGTTCATATATTCAAATCCTTAAAGAGAGATAAGTTAATTACATGGTCAACATATTGACGAGTATCACGTTCCACAGATCTCCTTGACATATTGCAAACTTCAAGTATTGAGTTACCAACTAAATGACAATGTAAATGAATAGAATAGAAGCAAAACTTGAAATCAAACACACAATATGATGAGAAGAACAATGCAAAACAAAGCAAATAATATAAGTAGAATCTACATCTATATATATATTTTTTAATCAGTAAAAATTTATTCAACAGCAACACCCAATGTCCCAATCAAAGGTGCTTGAAGCCAAATACCAACCCAGGCAAAACCTAAAAATAAAAAAAAACACAACCCTGCACACCAATAAACACTCCAAAACCTAACCGAAAAAACTCAACCCTGCTAAACAATCTCCCGGACACCAATTCCATTAGTAAAACAGACAAGGGCATACGTTCAACCTACTCAAACTCCATATATATTCAAGATAACACTTTTAATTCAAATATAAATTTAAATGCATAGGTGAGATTTGATCAAACAAAAAGAAAACATGGCAGTGAGGAGTCCTATGGTCAGAATAGTGAAAAGCTTTAAAACATAAAATTTGATGAGTTCATGTATATATTGGAGGGAAACGTAGGTACCTGAGTGTGAGCGAGAGAGATTTGAGGTTGACCTGAAAAGAGAGTGATGTGCCGTGGCTTTGGTTTTTTACTGTTACGTTTTATCGGTTTTTTTTTTGTTCAGGTAAATTTAGGGTTTGTGGTCTCTATATTTTTTGTTTGATAAATTTAGAGTTTGCCGTCTCAATAATTATAGTGTTCTGTTGGTTTTTACTACAGACATTATTTGTAGGGGTAGGGTTGGAACTCCCGAATTTGAAATTATAAAATTCTTCCTTAAAAAATCAATTTCAGTTTTTTTTTTTTATTTAACAAAAGAAAAAACCAATTATCGTGCATTAAATACTAAGATTATTTTAATAAAAATATTAAAGTTTTTTTTTGAAGGAATTAAAGATATTATTTAGTTAAGATTTTAGTACCAAAAATTATTCTCTAAATAAGCTTTTTTTTTTTGAAGGAAATTTCTCTAAATAAGATTTGAATTCCAAAAAATAAGGCTATAAGGCTTGAGCATGTTAGTTCATATTTTCTCTCAAAAAAAATGTTATTCATATTTTGGCACAGTTAGGCCGTAAAAGAGTAAGTCAACAAGCTCTTACCACTATGTTGATACCATATGAATAATAAAAAAGAAATGGTAATTGAGAGGTTATTTGAAAGAAGGGAAAAAAAAGACATATAAATATATCTAGCAATTTAATAAGACTTTATCTATATTTAGAGACAATTTTTTTCTTCTCATTTGGACAATTTAGGGACCCTTTTCAGCCAGCAACTTCAGACGGGCACTTTGTACCCATCTTCACACTTTTTTTATAATTCTTAAATAGGATGGAGAATTTTGGGTTATACTAAAAACCATATTGAACAACAATGATTAAAAAAATATGTATAAATGTTTCTGACTTTTAAATTGTAACAAACCATCTTTATCATTTTCAACTACACCAACAATATACAAATATATTATAAATTCTTTTTTTAGAGGTAAATATAATATAAATTCTTATATTTTTAATAACACCGACAGTATAACAATATTATAAACAAATTTGTTGCGCTAATGTGTATAAATTACGAACAATAGATAATATGAAATTTTGAGTTTGATTAGAATTATAGATATAGATATTTTGCAATTTCATATTGTAACAAATGATAATTATCTTCATCTAAAAAAAAAATTTACCTTTTTCGATGGCACTAACAATATAGTAAATAGAATTAATTGTTGAAATTGACCTTGTAATATACACAAAGTCACAAAGTCTGAAAGATGACTCTGTAAAATAGAAAACACATATTCTAACCCTGTAATTTGAGATGCTAACTATTTTTTACCCTTTAATATACACGAAGTCCAGAAAAGTGACCTAAAGGTTGAATTTTTTTATGATTTTTTTTATACATGTTTAGGACGTTAAAACATGGCTTTGCACAAAAATTTATAATTTTTCAATTAGGGACGAATTATTTATGAATTTTTAAGGCGCATAAAACTCAAAAATTAAAACAACGAAAATCTCGACCTATAAACGAAATTTTGAGCTGATTGTTTGGAGAGGCATCTATAAAAGTACATAAAAATGATTTGCAAAGTTCGTAGCATTTTGAACACGTTTAAATTTATTTTTAATTTTCAACCAAAACATGCAAAATTACAATTTTGTTTTGAGTAAGCGCATATTGCCGGGTAAAATTTTGTTGCCTAATTTTGTAGGAACGGTTAGAACATCATAAGAACGTTCACCATGAAATTTTGGAGTTTTTAAACAAGAGACGAAATAATTTTGAATTGTTTAAGAAATTCATAAACATTGGGAATAAAAAAATTCACAATTAATTTGTCCGTAGTCGAAGTAATCTTTTTTTATTTGTAAAGACTTAATTGAACCTCTAGGTCACTTTTCTGGACTACGCGTATATTGTAGGGTCAAAAATAAGAAAAATTTCAAATTAGAGGGTTATAATATGTGTTTTTTATTTTACTTTCATTTTTCAGACATTGTGTATATTACATGGTCAATTTCAACACTTAACCATAATAAATATAATATAAATTTTTATTTTTTGAATGCATTCTTTTTTTCTTTTTCTTTTTTTGACCAAAAAAAAAAATCAAAATGGATTATATCCACAGTTGCATTCTTATAGACAAATTTGCTTAAGGATATAATTGGAAGTGAATAAGTTATCCTCAAAACTTGTACTATTTCTTTTATATAAAGTAAAATATAAATGTAACGCATTATCAGGTTTAGAAAGTATTGCACAAGTTGAAACGTCGGCGACACATTGTTCAAATAAAATACCTTTGAAACATTGATAAAAATCAACTTTTATTTTATAATCCCCTAAAAAAACTTTTATTTTATAAAAAGTAGAAAATAAAAACACATAAATTATTTGTAAAAAAACACAAACAAATTTAAATATTTCATACTAAAAAAAATTAAAAATATATAGTAAATACAGGGGAAAAAGTAGCAAGAAACGTGTAGAATATAAGTTTAATAGTTTATAAATTTAGAAAATCCTCCGAAGCTGTTTGACATTTCGCTTAATTGGAATGGAAATAGAATGATTTGTTTGAAGAAAGATTTTATTTGTTGAAAAAATATGTAATAAAGATTAAAAAAAAATATGATCCTGAAAAATATTCGAATTTGTTTTAATATTCTAATAGTATATAAGTGTGGGTATATTCTACAACTCCTTACCACTTTTTTTACGGCCCTAATTCTCTTTGTGATTGAAAGCTTTGCACGCTCAAAACTATACACACCCTTCTCTTCCATACTAAACCAACCTTACGCCATCAACAATGGCAGTGCCGTACTCTAAACGACAAAAATCATCATCAATTATGGCAGTGTCGATCCCTGAACGGCAAAAATTATCAACCTTGTCAGCATCAATGCCAGTGTCCATCTCTAAACGGAAAAAATCATCAACCTCGCCATCATCAACAATGGCACTGTGGAATTCTAAACGAAAATTTTAGTTTATGTTTTTTTAGTTTAAATTTTAATAGAATGTGTTAGGAATTATGTTAAAGATTATATTTGTGACACTCATCTTTTTTTGTAATATGATGATAACATATATTTACATGTATCTCAGGCTCGTTGGTGCAATATTTGTCGACTCACAATGGTTTAAGAAGATTCATCTACCATCACTAAAGAAGCTAAAACTTGACAACGGTTATTGGGAAATGTCTTTGATAAATGCCCTACTTTCTGGCTGCCCTATCTTAGAATCCCTAGATGCTTACATTTGTGCTGAAGACTACGACGAAATTCGTGTTCCACCTACATTGAAGAGGTTGAATACTACTGTTGACTATGGCAATCAATGAGCCTTCCCTAGAAATTCAAGCACTCACTTTTGACTATCTTAACACTTCCCAAATTACATTTGGTGAAAGCATCTCTTGATGTTTTCTCTTCTTTGGATGATCCTAACTTGACCTCACATTTACTTAAGCTCTTTGGTGCTCTTTCTGGAATAAAACACCTACTGTTGAGTGTTTCAACAACAAAGGTATAGTTTTATTAGCGTGGTTTAATATTTCCCTACCCTAAATTGTTTTTCCTATGTACAATGTCTTACTGGCTAAGGAGGGTGTATTGGATTAGGATTTTAACGGACAATTTTTGTTTGAAAAAGTCTTGAGGATTTTAAAAGACTTTGCAGGATTTTGATGACTTTAAAGATTTTAAAAGACTATTGAGGATTTCAATGGATTTAATTTATAAGATTTTAAAGGATTTGAAATGATTTTATGGATTTCAAGAGATTTCAACAGATTTTATGAATTTTAAGAAATAATTGAAAAAAATATCATAACACACTCTCTTTCACAAAATCTCAATAAAGAGTCTTATTTATTTTACTTTATTTTTTACGGGAGAGCTAGAGAGAGAGAGAAAAGGAAAAGGGAGAGTAAGAGAGAAGGAAGGAGAGAGAGAGAGGAAGAGAGAGAGAAGAGGAAAAGAGAGAGTAAGAGAGAAGGGAGGAGAGAGGGAGAGATAGTAAAATCTTAAAAGAAAAAACAATCCTAAGAAATCTCTTGTTTTCATGAAAGACTTTTTCATGCTAAAATTTCACGAGACAATCTGACAAAATCCATCAAAATCTAATTTATTAAACAATCCTTCCAAATATGAATGATTTTGAATACCACTAGACTTTTTTTAAGTGATTAAGAGTCTTGATTGAATACCACAAGACTTTTTTTAAATAACAAAGAATCTTGATTGAATAACACAAGACTTTTTTTAAATTGAAAAGAGTCTTGATTGAATACCACAAAACTTTTTCATGATAAAAAAGTCTTTTAAAATCCCTTAGAATCATGATCCAATACAACCCCCTAATATTAATTACTTTTTACTATTTGTTATTGTGTTAAAACAGTGGCTTCTGGGTTGTCCCTGTGATCTACATTTTCCGAATTTCGTCATTTACTTCATCTAGAGCTTACTCTTCCATGGTTCAACTCAAATTTTTTGTTGAGCATGCTTCAGAGATGTCATCAGCTTCAAGTTCTCGTAATTAAACACTACTAAAAAAACAAAACTTAGTGAGGGATATTTAGTGAGGGAAAACGTGAAATCCCTCTCTAATTCCGTCACTAAATTTTGCGACCAAAGAATTTGTGAAGAATTTCATTTTTTTGTCACTAATTTCCCTCGCTAATTTTGCTTTTTCTAGTAGTGAAAAACGACAAGGTTTGTTTAGTTCTTATGTTTGTTTAATTAAAAAAAGATATTATTTAACTTCGTGTATTTTTTAGGGATCGCCTAGGATTGCCCAATTTCCGATTCCCTTAGCTCTTTTGTATCTTCTTCTTGTCTTTCATTTCTTTTGTCATGGGTTCGGCACTTATTATGAGTATGCTTGTATTTGATTTCGGGTATTTAGAGATGTCAACCTAATTGGGATGTCTAACTACCTCTTTGATGCAATTACATAATGCTTTTATGATTAGACAAGGCATTGTTTTATGCGTACTCCAAATGACTACAAGGATTATATAAGATGGTTTCATTACTATATATATGATTGCATCTATTCTTATGCATGTTGTTTTGTCTTTAATTACCAACAGGAACAAGCACCCTTACCGGGATGGACTACACAATCAAATGTTCCTAATTGTATTGTATCACATTTTACCTTTGGTCAATTTAATTTAAAGGATGTCGAGGATTACCAGATGAGTTGTTATTTGCTGAATGTATTTTGCGAAATGGGACTGTTTTGAAGACAATGAGTATTGCTGATATTTGGGTGGACCTAAGTATGAAGTACGACATTCTCAAAAGATTATCCATTGTGCCAAGGGCCTCTAAAGCATGCCAACTAATATTTGACTGAATTGTATCTTGTCAAGGGTTTGTTTGGTTCAAAAGTTTTGGAGGAGAGGAAAGAAGAGGGGAGCGAATATTTTTAATTTGACGTGTTTGGTTCAATTTTTAGAAGGAGATTGGAGAAAAGAGGAGGGAAGCATACCACTTTTTGCTTTCCCTAAATTGGAGTTTTTCGGAAGGGATGGAAGATGGTCTCTTTAAAATTTTATTGCATTGTCAAAATTAGACTTAGATTAATTTAAAATCTCAATATTATCCTTGTAACAACTTTTATAATTATTAGATTATATTATCCTTGTAACAACTTTTATTATTATTAGGTTATATTATCCTTGTAACAAACTTTTGTTATTATTAGGTTATATTATCCTTATAACAACTTATGAGACCTCAACATGTTATTTTCTTTCTTTAAATTATATCTCGTGTTATGATCTCTTTGATATTGAAAATACTAGCATAATCATTTTTGACTGGTTTATGCTGAAATACCTATATTTAATTTGTATCATCTCTGGCAACCAAAAAAAAATATTCGTACCATCTCTTTTTACGATTAATTTCTTTTGAACACGATAGAGACTACTATTTTTTTAAAAGACTACTATTTTTTTCTTTCTTTAAATTATTTTCGTATATTTAATTAAGTTATAAGGATAAAACAGTAAATTAATTTTCAAATTTCTCTCTTTCCCTTCCCTTATGAACCAAACATGTTTTTAATTAAAATCTATTTCCTACCCGTCTATCCCCTCTTTTGAACCAAGCATATATTTAATTCAAATATCTCATCTCCCCTCCGTTAAAATCTATCCCCCTCCCCTCCTCCCCTCAAACCAAACGGAGACCCCAAAATGTGATGCCTCAGTGATAACTAATTTCCTCTTTGCGGCTTACTGAATCGTTTCAAAGGTGATTAAGATTGGGGTTAGTCTTAATAGTTTTTTTTTTAAAGGGGGTTAGTCTTAATAGTTATTTGTCCGTTATTGAGTCGTCCCTAGTATTTGCATACATGTAAGTTAATCTTCAACTCTATTTGGTGAAATTATATTATTCAATACTTCCTAGTTTTCTGGCTGTTTCTTTTTAATGGAAATCAATTCCATCACACAAGAAAAGAATAAACATACTCAAAATCGAGTGATTAAATATGTGTATGCTCGCCAATGGATGAAGATAAACATAAACTTCAACATCTTATTTATAAAAGGTCTTAAATCTCTTAGACAACTTTTTGGAGCCAAAAATGTTATTGCACTTTTCCTTCCTAATTTTTTGTTGTTTATTTATATTTTTAGAAAATGATCGTGTATCTTATTTATAAAAGGTCTTAAGTCTCTTAGACAACTTTTTGGAGCCGAAAAAGTTGATCCACATTTCCTTTCTAATTTTTTGTTGTTTCTTTATATTTCGCATATCTTATCTTATTTATAAAAGTCCTTAAGTCTGTTTGACAACTTTTTGGAGCAAAAAATGTTCTTGAAGTCTAAATTACTTCAGGAGTTTTATGATTTGCCTTTTGTAATCATTATCAATGATATTTTTTCATAACAAGTATTGGACCAAGGGTCGACCCTAATCACTATCAATGTATTTTTCATTACAAGGATTGGACCAAGGGTCAACCTTAATCCCTTATCTTTTTACATTAGTTTTGGATGTACTTACAAAACACATCCAATAGCTAGCACTAAGATGTATGAGTTTTGTAGATGATGTAGTCTTAATTGGAGAGTTGAGGCAGGAATCTTATTTATAAAAGGTCTTAAGTCTCTTAGACAATTTTTTTGGAGCCGAAAAAGTTGATCCACATTTCCTTTCTAATTTTTTGTTGTTTCTTTATATTTCGCATATCTTATCTTATTTATAAAAGTCCTTAAGTCTGTTTGACAACTTTTTGGAGTCAAAAATGTTCTGGAAGTCTAAATTACTTCGAGAGTTTTATGATTTGTCTTTTGGAACCATTATCAATGATATTTTTTCATAACAAGTATTGGACCAAGGGTCGACCCTAATCGCTATCAATGTATTTTTCATTATAAGGATTGGACCAAGGGTCAACCTTAATCCCTTATCTTTTTACATTAGTTTTGGATGTACTTACAAAACACATCCAATAACTAGCACTAAGATGTATGAGTTTTGTAGATGATGTAGTCTTAATTGGAGAGTCGAGGCAGGAATTGAATGGGATATTGGAGACTTGGAGTCACGTCTTAGAAGCGTAAGACTTTTGTTTGAGTAGAAGCAAGACATGGTATATGTAATGTAACTTCAACAAAAGACGAAGTAGCTCAACCTTAGAGGTGAAAGTTGGAGATCATATCATAGAAGTTACACAATTTAGATATCTTGAGTTCATTCTTTCAACAAAAAAAATCTTGGGTTCATAGTACAAAATGATGGAGAAATAAAATTAGATGTAATTCATTGTATTCAAGTTGGATGGTTGAAATTTAGAAGAGCCTCATGTGTTTTTTGTGATACAAACATGTCGCTTAAGTTGAAATGAAAAAATACCAAACATTTGTCAGAACAACGATGTTTTATGGAACAAAGTATTGGCGGAGATAGGAATGATTGTGTTGGATGTGTGGTAAAAAAAGATGGGACAAGATTAGAAATTGTAACATTGTAGAGGTAGTTGAGGTAGCACCTATAGTAAATATTGTGGAAAATAGGTTTAGGTTCGGACATGTAGAGAGAAACCCTGTAGATTCTATAGTAAGAAGAGTAGATCAAACAGAAGAGTCATATTACAAGAGGTATAAGAAAACCTAGAAGAACTATAAGAGAAACTATTAAAAAAGATTTATAGATTAATGAGTTGGATCTAAATATTGTTTATGATAGAACAATATGACATATTTTGATTCATGTAGTCAACCTCACTTAGTGGGATAATGTTTGATTTTTGTTGTTGTCGTCGTCTTTTGGAAGCAATACCTAATGCTCAACAACAACTATTATTTCATTTCATGATAACTTACAACATTTATTAGTCAATGAGATAATCAATTTCCACTGCATCGCACGGGTCTAAATACTAGTATGATATAAAGGGCGATGTTTGTAGCATTGAAGTAATAATCATTGAGTTGGTAAAAGGGGACATTCCCTCATATGATTCTGATGATACTCCCTCCGTCTCATAATTATTGTCTCTTTAGCGTTTTTTTTCTCAAAATAATTGTCACTTTACAATACTAATGTAGCATTTTTTTTCACTATTAGACCCCTATTCGTGGCTGGCCTCTAAGTAATATGAATCCAGACTATAAATTTGAGAGCTGATATTTATTTACGATTCTTACTCAAAAAAAAAAATATTTACAGTTGTAATACATGAGGAATTGTTTCAAGAGGAATGCTAGCAACACACATTTTAACATATATTTTTCAATACACTCTCTTTGATTGATTAAAAGTCACATGAGTCCCACCAACTCATGTGGGTTCTATACAAATTTGGTGGGTCCCATGTGAATTTTAACTAATCTCTAGTCATATTAAAATTTCATGATTCACGAGAGTACCCTGCAAAAGTCTCAAGCTGCTGCATGAGTCCCACATCGAGATGTCAGCAAAGTCACTAAGTATATGTTAGACATAAATCCAGCTTCGAAGACTTGTTCCAACTCATACCCTTCTAGGTTAGGATCAAGTGTAATATATATTCTTATCGGTTGACATCTGATATATGGTTTAATAGATCACACGATATTAAATTACTTTTTTGAGATATTTGATATGTGGTCCAATAGATCACACGATATTAAATTACTTTTTCGAAAGGAAGATACCACTTTAGTAGCTTTCTACTGGGTTTCTTATGTGTCATCCAAACGTCGAACAATATATGCTAATCTTCATTATTGTTCAATTTTAATTTAATGAGATTTTTTTACCCCATCCAACCTCAATTTTACTCTAATGAGAATATTTTGTTCCATCCTACCGCTCATCATGCGCCCTCTGCAGTTACAATCTCCGAAACATATATTAGCAAAAAAAAAGAAATCGAACTTAAAAGCACTAGGTCAATTGTTGAGTGTTCCTAAGAAGTTAGAATTGGGTACAAAGCATGTGAATATTTAAAAACTAGAAGAGAAAAAATGTTCGACAAAAATGACAAATAAAAATAATCAAAAGTAAAATGATTAAAATGAGATTTTCGAAAACATCATTTTACTAGTAGTTCATTGGGATCCCCTAATATGCACCCCTAAAACAAGGGTCACCGGTGGACTTATACAAATGAATTTCTACAATCGGTTGCCCTTAATTTATTGTGTAAATATTAAATACCAATTTTATCCGTGGTTTTTTCCAACGCATCATCCATAAGAACAACATAAACAACAACTAATTGTCTGTTTGTCATCTTCAAGCCTGAAGATCTTCAATTTACATCTTTCGGTGGTTACTCTATCCACATTGTGTCAAATTGGAGTCAATCGAAGTTCGAGGAAGCAGTTAGGTAAATGTGTGTCCTCAATTCTCACTTTGGTTGAATTAGATAAATGAAATAAATCTATTGAGCTTGGATTGGATTTGTTCTCATCGTCACTATTCAATTTTTACGTAAATTCGCTATGGACACCGCAAATTTTGAAACTTCTTTTTATTTTGCAATCGCTCAAAATCGTTTTAAAAAATTAACATTGTCAGCCTTTTTTTTTTTACAATGTATGCCAGGCTTTAATTTTTTTGGCTAAATTACACCGGAGGTTTAAAGTTATTTAATTGTCACGAATTGATCCTTTAAATTTTTTTCGTACCACTTAGATCATTTATGTTAATTAATTGTAATAAGTTGATTCTTTAAGTTTTTCCGTAGCAATTAGGTCTTTTAAGTTATATAACCCTAACAATTTATAGTATTTTAGATCTAAAAATGTAAGTTATTCAAAGCCTAAAAGTTACAATTAAATAACTTGAAGGATCTAAACATTACGAGAAAATACTTTTGTTACAATTAAATAACTTAAAAACGTAAGTGGTAAAAATAAATATTAAAGAACCAATCTGTTACAATTAAATAACTTAAAACTTATGAGGTAAATTAGCCTCTCTCTTTTTTTTTGTCTGTTTTGTGTAGGCTTTTGGCTGCATCACAGGAACAAAAGGCCAAACAATATTTTATTATTTTAAGAAAAGAATGGCAACCCGGCCAAAATAACTGATCTCGAATTCTCGATGCCTGCTAATGGAATTGCAAAACCATTGCATAGGAAGTTCCTTTATTATTCTATTAAAACAACCATCACTAGTGATTATGTTGCTCTCTTGAAAGCCTTAAATATATGAGTATTACTTTTTCTACCCTTGCTGCCTTCTCGCACGCCCTGCAAAAATTCTAATAATACCTCTGGTCCAGATTTCGCTTTTCGAACTAGATTCTTAGTGTTTCCGGAAACTAAAATCCGGACACATACGATATGAACTTTTGTGTCTTTCTTTGATGTCAAGGGTTTTTGTTGACCGTTATACAACCCCCGCATAAGCTGCAATGCAATTGCAGGGGTCGTATGAGCGGTCAACACTGAAAATGACACCACAAACATTCCTAAAACCTACCTAAAAAACTAAAATAAATTGAAGAAAATGTAAGAAAAGAGGTGAAGAAGAATGAAGGAAAATGTTGAAAGATCCAAGCCTTTTTATAGCCTTAAATAAGTCATAGATCTTAATTATAGTCAAATAAAACGTGTTTCACATTCAAAACCGTCAAAAAATACATTCAAACTCCACTAACCGGCCCCACCTTTGGTAAAACGTCACCGGCCAAAATGTTTCTAAGGGGTTTTCGGATTTTATAATCCGGAAATCATGAAGGTGGTCCAAATTATAAAGTCTAAACTGCACCAGACCCTTTTGTTTGGATCGTTTTCGTTGCGATTGCCTTGGAAAAAAATAGAACAAAGGTACATAACATAAATAGAAACAAATAAACAGTTAAAAAAAACTATAATAACAGAAATGATGAATCTTTTGGGAAGGTGTTTTCAAGAGGATTTCTTTGAGTTAGATCATGTTGTCTTGCCAAATGACATATTCATCTGGTAGGCAGCAAGATCTAACTCATAGCAACCTCTTGATATTTTTGACATATTCATTGGTCTCTTTGGTGTGTTTGTTTGTATTTTTGATAGAATGATGAAGATCTTCATCACGCAGTCAAATAGAGAGCTATCTATTTGCGACCGCGTGAGAAAGATCATCAGCTTAATGACAAAAATTTGCATGGTTTTCTTTGGCGTGTTTGTGTGTTTTGCTGATATTGAAGCTGAAAACCGGAGAGGGTGTGTTTATAGAGGTCCTTGGATGTTGTGGACCACATAAACTCTTGGTGCAATGTGGTCCATACAAAAGGATCCTATGCTGAAGTATTCTGGATTTAGTAATCAAGAATACACTTACGCTGTGATCGTATTTTTCCAGAAAATAAAATCTAGAATCTATGTGTAATCCGGATATATTTTCCGGAATGCACTAGAAGCTTTTGGCTGGTGGTCTGCACCACAAAGAAAACATTTTTCAAACGTTTTTGGACGGTGATACAGTCAAAAATGGCCTTCCCACCATTTTTTTTACCCCCC
>Ga0228710_1007885_pt1 | contig 15533 bp, 7 predicted proteins | sample MedpolnodulmetaG_FD_177995 | JGI IMG/M metagenome (GOLD analysis project Ga0228710, IMG submission 177995) | Root nodule microbial communities from Medicago polymorpha collected in Santa Monica, California, United States - pink nodules | ecosystem: Host-associated > Plants > Roots > Nodule... | reverse complement strand
ATTATAATACATCTAAAAAAAAAAAAAAAAGAGGGTGATATATGAACATTCATAAAATTGACAATATGTGTACACGGTATGGTCATATTCAAGATTTTAGACTAGCATGCAACCCAAAAAGAAATATTAAAAAAATGAAAAGGTAGTGGGGTCTGTATTTTTATACGTTGTAAGGACCCAGCTGACCCAGCTGGGTCACATCAGATTTTAGCGGACTAATTGTATATCCAATCATGTAGCCTACCCGAACCGTTGCACCCTCCGGTTCCCGGGTCGGTCCGGGTTTTAAAACACTGCTCTCAAACCATCCATTCACAAATATTAAAAGATATAGTGGGCTATAGAAAAATGATCACTACCCTCAGCCATCTCAAAGTCACAACGCCCTCTTTTTATGTTGTTGTCAATCACCCTATAGGGTTTAGTTCACCTCACACACATTTATATGTCTATCCTGTCCTACAATCTATGTGTGTAAAGTTTCTTGCTCCTACTTGTTCTCAGATGTTCCCACTGCCAACTCCCCACCTTCAAATTTCTCGCTAAACTTCTGAAAATAGGGTTGGATGAGGGTTTATACCTCTAAGAGGTCAACTTTGATCATGTAATTTTGGGTTATAGAACATACAAATGAACATTTAAATGAAGAAAAAAAATCATTATAAATTTTGGGATGATCATATAATTTTATGATTATTATTATGATTGTTCAGAAAATATACATTTAAAGCACTAGAAACTAGTAAGTGCCAAAAACTGAAAAAATACAAACAATAAATTAACAAAATAGCATATGTGTAAAATTTAAATTATTTCTTGCAAAGAAATTACAATGACCAGCTTTACTTGGGTCTCCGATATAGAATGTCATCTACGGACTCTTTTATACGGTTACCCACTTTGTTCAAGTTTTTTACAACACCATATGCCACTAGGGTAGCATTTTTCTGAAATCTGCACATTTAGAACATTCAAGTGTTAGAATCATTAGCTTCTACTACAATGTAATTACTCCAAATGAAAACTTCGGCTTGCCTGTTTAAGAATTCTTCTGCCGAAGTAATTGGAGGTTTACTGATTCGTGGTTGATGGGCTGGATGCTCACGGTCTGCACAAACAATGACCAAAAACACAACAAAACAAAACACTTACAGAAAGAAGTACAAATAAAAAATAGAAGAAAAGAAGAATCTGATTCAACCATCCATGCATAATCCTTCATTTATTTAATGTGAGTGAGTTTACTGTTGGCTTATTTCATGTGAAATAGATGATGGCAATTATTTAGGAAGGCATACATAGCAGCACATATACAGAGGAAATAATTACACTACACATTTATAAATAGGATAGTGTTGTGTTTGCGGTAAGCCGGTAATACATTCCTGATGACATCAGTTGCCCCATTACAAGTGTGGAAAAGTCCACTGATAGTATAGGCAGAGAAAATTGCTTCAAAAGCAAGTGTTTTGGAAAATCTTTGATACAAAATTACCAGAAACAAATAATTCAATCAAGAGAAATTCTTAATGTTGAAAAGCTAACTGATACTCATGGAAAAAAAAAATATTTTTAAAGAAAATATAGATATTTATTTGGCAATTCCTTGGTATGTTGATAATAAACATTAGCACACACAATAAAGAACAAGTTGAGAAGGTTAAAAAAACATTTAACATCTAAGATGCCCTACTGCTTCTGTGACTTGGTATGCACAACTCTCAGCTTAACACATGCACATCTTGGGAAAAGTTACCACAGGATAGTCATCCAAATATGCTGAGGTTTTTAAATCAACTACCTTAATTCTTTTACTAAGTTAATGAGTAGTGATTGAAAAAGAAGGTAATGACATATGGGACTATAAACGGAAAAAAAAACGAGAAATTTAATACCGTTAGTTTGACGAGCATGAGCAGGAACTTGGCCAACAGGTGAAGTAGAAGGATTCACTTCCGAGACTACCTGAAACATGACCAATACTGTCAGAAACTTGGCCCACATTTTGATGGAGTACATTGAATTTATTACTTTTGCAAAACCTCCCCTAACCCACCATATTATAATTTTATTTTATCCGCCTTAGCCTCAAATTAATATTTGACCCGTATAACAAATTGTTGCTTGCTACAGATACATAAATCAATAAAGTTCACAAAATATGTCCTAACTCCCAACAAAACCCTTAAAACAAGATAAACTTGGTTTTTTCATGAGCATAAACTACAAAGGGAAGGAGGCTGAGATATAAACATAAACCCTTGAAACCTCAAGTCCAACGCAAAAGGGCAATTTTGCTGTTTTGTCCTGTGAGTCAGGTGGAGAATCTTTGTTGTCTAAGTAGATAGAGTACCCAATACAAGCATACTTGAAATTTGCAAGTTTGCGGCCCTCTTTAGAAGCTTCCAACTCACTTTCTCCCACGACATATGGGGGAACTGGTTATAAAAATAAGAACATAAATATCAAAATTCAAAACTTTAAAGGCATATAATGAAACAAGCAAATAAACAAACAATGACTAAATTCTCATAAATAAAGTAAATCACAGAACAAAAAGAAACAAAAAATTTAGTAAGCAAAATATCTGTTATGATTTTTTTTTTTTAAAACTCGGTATCCGATCCAAGGACCGACTAATCCGAGGGGACCAATCCCACCGCCCACTTGCGGGGGCCCCGTTCTAAGCCAGAGCAAGGCTCTGTATGGACTTGCCCACCGAAATTGGCACCAGAGGGAATCGAACCTGAGACCTTGAGAGGAGCACACACCAAGATCCCAAGCCAACCACTAGGCCAACCCCAAATGGGTTATCTGTTATGAAAAATAATGTGATATTAATAAAATAGATATGTAATCTTGATGATCACCATGAGGACAAGTATGGATATAATTAGTAAAGTGGATGACTAAAATTAACAAATTGAAAAGTAAAATAAAATCAAACATAGTAAAGATACAAGGTAAAAGACACTTTATAAAAAAAAAACAAGTATCTGTATTTAGATGACAAATCATCAGATATCCAAACTTCCAAACAATAACTTTCAAGATATTTTGTTTTTCAAACAGCGAAAATTTTATTCAAGCAAAGCCTGCACAAGCTAGCTAAAGGGCGAAAAACACGCAATACAACACGGGCTCCGTATATAGGCGAAACACCCGAAGTGAGCGCAAGGTACAACACAGCATCTACCCAAAAAAACACCCAACAAACACACCCAAACAGCCACAAAACCCCAAAACACACGCCCAAAATCCCAGCTGGAAAAGCATCTGACAGACAAATGCTAAAACCCAGACCTGCCACACCAGAACAGAAACACTACCACCAACAATACCACCAATACCAGAGACCAAATTTCCTGTCTAAGTGTTGTTATTGCATATGTTAGCTTTGTGAAAAAGTTAATAATCACAAGGGACAGCAAACTTTCTTAAAAAACATAGTGAAGATAGAAAAACCACCCATCACTTGTAAATCTTTCTTGACTAATAATTTAAATTATTCCAAAGGCATTTTCAGTCTGTTTGGCATGATAAATTTTAACATGGGATTCATTGTTTGGAGATTATAATAACATGGGATTGGGAATTGATTTTATTTGGAAATCCATCTAAGTGAGTTATCCATTAGACATCCTTTCAAATTTGACTAGATTTATTTTTGAAGTTTTAATTATTTAAAATGGACTATTTTACAAAGGTTTTGTCAATTTTACCAATTGTTCCTCTCATATGTTTCCCTTTCATTTTTCACATTTTGCTCATTCTCACGCTTCTTCCAAAATTTCAACCTCCTTTTATCTTCGCGAAGGATAGTCTCACTCATTCCATTTCCCAGCCCCCCTTCTTGCACAACAGCATTCTTGATGATTCTCACAAGGGAAAGGATTACTATGAGAGTGAATACCCTGGTACTCATTTTTAAATGATTTCAAATACAAGCTAACAAACTATCAAGGATTCACCAAAATTATAATCCAGATAGATTAAGGTTCCATTGAAAGCAACCACCCACTTTCCCTAAACACAACACAAGGAATGCAGTCTTATCTTAAAATGAGGGCTAGGTAGTATGTAGTCTGCTATGTAGTGTCTTATCATAAACACAACACATACGTGGTTACGTTCAATCACTTCCATTTTCTCAAATCACTACAGGTTCTACGTGTCAGTGTCGTGTTTGGTGCGATACGCTGCCTTTATATCTTGTTTTATGCCAAAATGACATACATACGAAATAATAAGCTACATATGCACCAAAGAATAATATGTGAAATGCAAAGCTACTCGAAACATTCGATATTTCTTAATAAAAAGATCAATCTACCAAAAAATCAACATTGAAGCACCTAGATTTTTCAGCATCCTAACATGTTCAAATTCAAACTCAAGTTCTTCAATTCCATTTACATCACCCCAATTGATTTTCCTATTTAGTCCCTCAAATGAAAAAAAAAAATGCAAAATTTCATTTACACGCCGAAAAATCACAAATTTTCAAGCTCCGAGGCACAAAATTTCACTTCACGCATTTTCTGATTCTACCCATAAACAATTTCATATGAAAATCAAATCCCAACATATATATATATATATATAGAGAGAGAGAGAGAGAGAGAGAGAGAGAGAGAGAGATACCTTCCTGAAGCGTTCTGGACAAACCATAACAAGTTGGATTTTTAGATTTGGATTTAAGAACAGATGAGTAATAAGCACATCCCTTACACGATTTTCCCTTCACTGTTCTAGGACGATTAGGGTTAGGATTAGGATTTGAATCAGAATTAGGATTTGAATCTGGAATTGAATTAGGATTTCGTTCAGATGTTGGAGCTTGTTGTTGATCTCTTGGTTCCTCCATGAGTTTCGATTTTCTCTTCTTCTTCGCCAATCACACCAACTCAAACAAAACAAAACGCAACAATGATGGAAATTACACTAATCACATTACAAATCATTTGGGTTTGGGCTTTTCATTTGTTCAATTCTATTCGGATAGTCCCTTTTTACTCATACACGCTCCTCTCCTCTTTTTTTTAAACTTTTCTTTTACAATATAGCATTTGACCCTTTTACCTCAGCTGGTAGGGATATTGTATATTATATACAGGTGTCGGGGTTCGAACCCGAGACACCCCACGTCTCCACAATTAAAAATTAAATTGTGTGAGCTCTAGTCACTAGGCTAATTAACCCAAAAAAAAAAAAAGTTTTGTCTTTGTGACAAAAAAGGGATGAAAAACTTTTTCCTCCCTCCCCTTCCATCTTCTTGCACCGCGAATTTATCATTGGGTATCTAACATTTTGTTATAATAAGCATTATGTTAATATAAATCTATTATGAATTATTGATTAAATAATAATAAGTGTTCAATGTCTTCGTAAATTTATGCTCATTTTAATAATTTATGTAATTGTTTTTCCCTAAAAATAGTTCATGTCATTGTTTTGAAAAAATTGTTTAAAGACGAATCAAATTTTATAATATGAAATATACCAAAGTTGAGTTTTGATTATATAATACAAACGAAAGTATTTTGTGAATTTTGAAGGTCGAATGAAAAGTGAGGAGGGTAAAAAAAAATCTATATAAAAAGTAAAAAATATTCTTCATTAAGATTTTGTCTAAGCAGTTGGAAGCTTGAATTGAGAAAACAAAGTTGGACATATGACATGCATGGTCGGTGTGAACAAGATTTACACTAACAATCAATTGAAATATAGTAATTGGCCTTACAAATCAAGCCTCCATGATGATTCATTCACATTGCATGACAGTGCAATCATGTTTTACACCGTCAGTGCATAACCGTTGAACTCTAACAAAAAACATTGATTTAAACCGTAAGAAGCTCCCTCTTTGTTTTCTCTTCAAATTTCAAGAAAAAGAACGTTCAAGAAACGAAACAACCATGGCGGAAGAAGAAAACAATGGCGGAGAAAACGATGACGTTGACAGATTAAGCAATCTACCAGACTCTTTACTCTGCCACATCCTCTCCTTCCTCCCAACCAAAACCACCGTCCAAACAACCCCCCTCATCTCCCGCCATTTTCGCAACCTCTGGAAGACTCTTCAAACCTTCGATTTCGACGACGAGTATGAATTCAACGGCAAAACCGAAGACGAGAACACCGAGCATTTCATGTTCTTCTCCATCTTCGTTAACGCCGTCCTCGCTCAACGTGAGTCTCGACGCATACGTAAGTTTCGTCTTTCTTGCTGCCATTTCCATGAAGACGTGTTCTACACGTCCTCCATTGATACATGGGTACGTACCGCCATTGGACCATACCTTGAAGAATTTTATATCAGTTTGTGTAATTATGATGATGGCTTCAACCTCCCTCTCACACTCCTCTCTTGCTCTAACCTTGTCTTCCTCCGGTAAAGGTTCTTTCCCTTACTGTTGTTTAGGGTTATGTAAATTATTCTATTTTCGAGTAATAGTCGTTTTGGACCTCGAATGTCTAAGGAGTAATCATAATAGTCCCTGTCGAAATTCAAACCTAGTCCCTGTGCACTGTCAAAAGAGTCTACGTTAAATTGTTCTGTTAATATTATTGTATCAGTTCTTCAATATACTTACATACTTATGGTCGTATTAATCCAGTAAATACTTAACCCTGTTTGGAATGAACTTATTTTGAGCTTATGAAAAATAACTTATTCAAATAAATAAACTTTTATATGAATTCATAAGTTCTCACTAACGAAAACTTTATCTTCATAAGTTGTTTTTTCATAAACTACCTTAAGAAGCTCATGAATAATAAATAAAAGCTTAATTATTTGCATAAGCTCAAAATAAGCTCAATCCAAACGGGCCCTTATTGTCATGTCAATCTTATTGTCACAATTAGGGATTCTTTTGAAATTTTGATACATTGAGGGATTATTGTGGCCTCGTTACACATTCAGGGACTAAAATGACTATCACCCGTTCATTTTTCATATTCATTGAATATCCAACATATTTAATTTATAATATAGACCAAATACACGTAAGTATTAGATGGAAAAATACATGACAAAACAGTGCACGACTAAATAGAATTGCGCCGGAGAGAGAGAATTTTTAATGTTGAAAAATGAAAATGGTATTTTGGAATTCTTGATAGTCTATATTGTGACAAAGTTGTCTCAGGTTTCGTGAGAGACAAGAATTCCTGTTCTTATCGAGTCTGGTCTCATGACATAAATCAGGGTACCAAAAAAGTTGTCAAGTTCGGTCCCTGTTTTTTTGCAAATCAAACACATCTTTTGTGTTGCAATGATGATGACATAACATTCTTGTAATGTAATGTAATGCCTTAATGTTTGGGTTGCAATGATGATAACATAACATTCATGTAATGTGCTTGTTCAAAAACGAAACATTTACGTAATGTACCTTAGTTTTTGTGGTTCCATTTTGTTGCAATGATGATGACATAACATTCATATGATGTAATGTACCTCAGTCTTTGCGGTTTCATTTTGTTCCAATTGAAAGACTCTTCGGAGGTTTGCTTACCGTCATTGAAAGGGCTGCAACTAATAGTGGGCGATGGATCTGATGCAAATTCTGTGAATATCCTTCTCTCTGGCTGCCCCATTCTCGAAGATCTGGAACTTTCCTTTTGTCACTATTCTTTCGCCAAGCTTCGGGTGCAAACTTCCTTATTGAAGAGGCTGGAAATCACTTTTGCGTATGAGGCTGGAGGTTGCATTGAGATAGACGCGCCGGGTCTTAAATACCTATGCCTGTCTAATGGCACTGCTTTTGGGAACCTTCACAACGTGAAAGAAGCATATCTTGCTGAGCTTTCCACTCCTGAAAGTGAATCTGTTTACCGTTTACTCAATCTCCTCCGAGCTCTCTCTGGAATTAAACATCTAATGCTGGATCATTACTTAACAGAGGTGACCGAAAAGTTTTCTATATTTATATGTTTTAATTATATATATATGTACTGTTTACTAATATTACATAATCACTTGCTGTTGTGTGTGTGCAAGCAGAGGCTATTAGATGCCCCTTTTTTAGATTTTCCAGAATTTTGCTATCTGCTTCATCTAGATATTGGTCTTCCCTCTTTCAACATGGTTATTGTGTTCAACATGCTTCAGAAATGTCCCATGCTACAAACTCTCATAGTTCTCCAATGCAAGGTTTGTCCTGTTCAACTAAAGCTTTGGTTCATGCTGTCCTTTAAGTTTGGTTCTAATGTGAGCTGTCCCTTGTTTCCAACAGGAACCACAACCAGTCATTGATGATTCATTTTCATATGGATGGGTGGGGAAGCATAAAACTGTTGCTAAGTGTCTCAAATCACCTTTATATCGATGGCTGGTTAAGCCTAATAGTGTTCCTACGTGTCTTGCATCGCACTTGACCTTTATTCACTATAAAGCTTTTCAAGGAAATATACACGAGTTGGAATTTATTCGCTATGTTTTGCAAAATGGACTTCTTTTGAAGACGATGGTTATTAATGGAATTTATCTGCTGGACCGACCAGAAGAATGGGTGGAGTTCATTTCTAATCTGCCAAGAGGATCTGCCATGTGCCAATTTCAATTTCACTGAGATGTATCACGAAAAGGTGTGAGCTTTCATCTTGTTTATTCTATGTGGCTTTCTGAATCAGAAACATGCTTAGCCTTCACTATTACCTGTCCCTTCTTTTTACATGCATTTTCTGGTGGAATACCGTAAATCAATACCCCGTAGACTATTTAATTTCTTTGATCTAACTATTTTCTCCTAACTAAATCTGAGGAAAAGAAGCCTGCAAATACAATTAGGCTTGGGAGCAGAAGCTATGTAGATTTTGTAGGCACTTTATATAATTATTAGCAAGACTGATGCTTTTTATCTCCAAAAAAACACATCACGAAGGTACAACAAATGAAAGATAAGTGTTAGATTTTGAATTGTTAGAATGCTCGGGGTAGATGGAAATGAAAAACTCAAGCTGCAGTTACACTTACACCCATCGTGATGTTGTGAGAAAAGTTTTCACGACACAGCATTTTCCTGCTAGTAATTGTGGTATGTGCAGCAACTCCTATGTAACTATTGTAGGAAGTTAGAATATGAGTAATTGATAGCAAAAATGAAGGCATTATTTGATGGGAAGGCAGTTCAAATGGGCTTTTAAATTGACGTGAACGGATTTCAAAATCAAATACAAACCTAGGTGTGACAGTAAAGCTGATGATGATGCACTAGCTAGAAGGATGACTCACACAACCATTTCAGTAGTACATTTTTCAAATTTATATAAGTGGGAAGATGATGCACATGGTGATAGTAAATTACACGTGATTATTCAAGACCTAATCTATGACTCAACTTTCACATCCATGATTTTTCTTTTAAAATAGGAAGTTGTTGTATGAAGGAAAGATAGTTCTTAGGAAATTCTACTCTTTCAGTAGTTTCACATTTCGACAATTGGAGACCGTTCTTGATTTTTTAAGACTTACAAAAGGATAGCATCCCTAGTATATTGGGAACGGATATGGAAAAATATTCAACAACTAGTAACCACTTGTACAGTGTCAGTCTGTCAACATAACAAGGATCAACTCAGGTTTTGGATGATACCATGCTAGTGGTAGTGGATTGACCCATTAATTATGCTCATTTCATTCCCCTTCCCTTGGCTAGCCTTATACAGAACGATATGTAGCAAAAGCTTTCTTGAAAGAAGTGTTAGAGTTCCACAGTTTTCCATCCAGTACTATATCAGATAGGGATACAAAAAATTCTTAGTCACTAATGGACTGAATTATTCTGAACAGAAGGAACGAAACATAAATTATGCTTACCATCCACACTTTGATAGTCAAACAGAGTTGGTGAATTGATGCGGGAGCTTATTTAAGGTGTCCGGCTAGTTCTAAATCAAAACTGTGGATCAAATGGTTAAGTTGGATTGAATTCTGGTTCAATACAAATTATAATACCACCACTCAAAGCTCCCTTTAAGGCTTTACATCTTAGAGATACCCTCAACTTCTTAAGGTAACAACCTTCCCTTCTTTGGTTTAAGAAGTCAATCAAATGACGACTGACAGGGACACCATCCTAAATGATTTGAAAGGTATCAGTGTGTTGTAGTCTCTATTCAGTAGATTAATTCTAACACCTTGTTGGCAATTTTGGAGGGGATCGTGCATATTTAAAGATTAGCATTCCAATCATTTTGCTAACATTCTTATACTAGATTACCATGTGCAGCTAATTGCCTAGCACATATAATTTGTTGTTTTTTCAATTGTTACATGTTATCAATCACCGTTACTGTTAGTAGCAATTTCTGATTTCTGCATATAAGTAGTGAATACAATCTTTTTCTTTGAGAGTCAAATTTGCTGTATTCTAGTACCTCTAAGCAAGTTCAATTTCAAATTAGTCAATATGACAAATTCTAAATCTATACAATGTTAACATGAATGAGTATGTTTTAGTGTTGCTTTTCTTTCTGTTATGAGTAATTAGATTTTGAAATTGTCTCTAATTAATCATTGCTAATAATTCAACAGCAGAAAAGAAGACACATGGGGAGCCAGGTTGATAAAGAGGATACTTTAGAAGCATAGAAGAGATTATAAAGGTAGAAAGACTCAAAATACTTGGCTATTGGTTGAAACATTTGTTGTTGATTGATTGGGTTTAGAAGAGTTTGAAGTTCAATATTTTTTTTGTTGTAGAAAATATTTCATTTTGTAATGTTTATGGGAAAACAAAACAATTGATACACAACAATATAGTCAAACGGTTAAAATGGCCAAACTTTATTCACATGAAAAATCTGTGTTACAAGTTGCTGACTGTCTACCCAGAAAAAAACCTCCTTATATCAGATTTATTAAAGTCAATTTTATAAATATTTGAAAACTAATTACTTTTCATTATTTATTATATTCTCACTTAAGTCACAATAGAAAATGCTATGTAAGAAAGGTTTTAACCCTAGATCGGAGAGATATCTATGATCCGACATGCTTTAAATAGGATATTTTTTTTTAAGAATCTATGAGAAACAAATCAAGAAAATATTATGTAAGCAATTTTTTCCATTCCGTTAGCATAAAATTGAGTACATTCAATTTGTATTTATTTTATTTAAATTAGTTTTATGTTGTGTCTAACATTTTGTTATAATAGGCATTATTATGTTAATATAAATGCAAAGAGTTTAATTGTGGTGAGTTGACGGTCCAAAACAGTTTTGCACAGTCCATTAACTTAATTTCATTTAACACTTTCGTCTTTTATTTTTTATGTTATAATTTAGTACTACTTTCATCTTTATCTTTTTCATTTTCCAATTTAGTTATTTATGTTATAAAATGTAAACATTGTTATCATTTTTTATCTAGACAAAATAAAAAAAATTCATCAAACTCACTAACTAACTCAAATCTTCATCATACGAACATAGAAACTCAAATTTCATTGAAGAAATCTCATAAAAAAATCATATCAATGTTTACATTTTATAACAAATAGGATTAAATCGAAAAAAGAAAAAGATAAAGTGCTAAAGTGTTATCTGATTGTAACATGAAGGATTAAATTGGGGAGAAAAATAAAGATAACGCACAAAAGTGTTGTCTGAAATTGAGTTAAGGGACAAATTATGTAATTTTGTCTAATATAAATGTATTTGTGGATTATTGATTAAATAATAAAATGTTTCAATTCTTGACAATTTGTATCATGTCTCTTTAAATTTATGCTCATTTTGTCATTTTCATTTATGTCATTTTAATAAATAAAAAAATTGAAGAAGATAAAATGAAATATATTACCGAAAACCTGAAAAATCATCACAAGAAATGTCAAAAAACCAGCTGAAAGAGTATCAAGTTACATCAGAATAATCAAAGGTTATAAAACAAAAGTGGTCAAGTGTCAAGACCCCATTACATATAAATGCCTAAACAAGGTAATGGATTCAACCATAAAAAATGATAAGAGAAAACAAAGCTAGGACGATTCGCTTTTATCCACCAGTAAGATTGAAGCCTAATTTTGTTGAGTAATTGATCAAGTGTGGCCTTCTTTTGGTTAAAGACGCATTTCTTTCGATCCAAATCACCCACACACAAGAAAGTCATATGAGGTTAAAAGCTAAGTGAATACTTTTGGAAAACCCGCCTAAGGTGCCAAATTGATGTAAATGGTCTAACATATGTTCTGGAAACACTATGTGGAAACTAAGCCAGTTAGAGATATTGTACCAAAGTTTCCCATAAAAATCACGAGAGAAATAGATGCTATGTGTCCTCCATCATGCCACAACCACCTGTGCAAAGCTGAGCATTTGGTTGAAGGACCTGTCTTTTAATTAAATAATTGTTGGTAACCGATTCTGAAACAGACGCCAAACAAAGAGGCTGACTTTGAGGGGCACCTCTTTGTTCCAAAATTCGGTTGCATGAACAGCGACAACATTATTGTTAACTATTGACAGCAAATGATTATAATCACTTGTGACATTATATTTGTTAGTAACGTGTAAGTGTCAAATCCACCTGTAAGAAATATGAGGCTGCAAAACAATATTAGTTAAAAAAATCACTACACTTCCGCACGTTCGTCCCCTCCCAAGCTAATAATCGGCGCCTCCACTTTCCAAGCTTCACCATCCTCCCCCCACTCAAGTGAATACATTTTAGCCACCGTTGCCATTTTGTTAATAGCAAGATAAAAAATGCGACTAAAACTATTCTTCAAAACCATGTCATCAATCTAAGGATCGCACAAGAATAAAGTTTGGGCACCATCACCTACTTTCCGTCCAATATTATCATCGAACCAACGACCACCTCTTACATCAGGCGCATTCTTAATATGTATCAAGTTGTTCCAACAAACAGAATTAAACCTTCCCTCCTCGGCAATAATACCTTCAACCTCCCCATACCTAGATGCTAAGACTTTATACAACAAATACCTGGTGTAACGTCCTGATATTTAATTTCGTATTTTATTATTATTATTGTTATTGATGTTATCATTTGTCTATATTTATACATGTGTGTGTTTTGCGAGAATTTGCTAAATGTAATTAAATGACATGAAAATATTTTCTTTTGGTATTGGTACGAGAATAAAATATTTTAGCTCTAAACTTTCTTTTTTAATTTCTTTGATTTAAAGATATTTAATTTGACCTTATTTTATAAAGTATGATATCTACACCTAATGTAGTAACTATATATTATTAATATGTCCTTAAAAAAAAAATTATTAATATGTGTATTTGCTGTGGATCGAAAAAAAAAATGTATATTTGCTTTAAATTAATTTATGTAGTTGCTTGATATTTGATATTTTGTTCCCCTCTCAAACAATCACACCCACCCCACGTTTCTTTTCTTCTTTTATCACTATCAATTTTCTCTCTCGAAAATGGAAAGAAGAAACACGTTCTTCTTCTTCTTCCTTCTTTTTTTTTTCACCACCAACTTCCGGCCACCATAACTCCTCCGTGCGGCCTCCTTTGAAAACCCCACTACCACCATTGAACTCCTCTCTTCTCCCTCTTCAAAAACCACCCAATTCATTTCTAGATTAGTGAGATTTCAAAAACTCCAATTATCACATTCTCTCTCAATGTTCAACCATCATGAAACTCATTTGGAGAAACTAAGTTGACATTCTTCTTCCCCATGATGGGAGCAAGTTCCATCTTCTTGCTCTTCGCTAAAATTAATTTTAAGGATTTTTATATGTATTTTCGGATTTTTGAATAAGGCTCCAAATTAAGCATGTTTTGTTTGTGAAATTGATGATTACATGCTTCCTAGTAAGGCCTTAGTGAATATATTAGACTAAGTTGTTATAAGAATACTAGTTAGTCCTATTTTATGATTGAAAATCAAGGTTTATATCAATATAATGTTGGAACCAGATTCTTTTAAATTGTTGTTAAGAAATATTGACGAGGTTTAAGATTGGATAATATCTATGTCAAATTCGGATTTGAAATTGAGATCATTTTAGTAATTTATGAATTATAAAGATTGTGTTTCATTTTTAAAGAATGTTGTGTTAAGTTGTTTTTTGATCAAAGTGATGTTTTAAATAATCAGAAGTTCACTTCATTGATGTTAAACTTTTATTCTTGCTCAAATTTCATATTTGAATTGTAAAAGATCAACTTTCATTTGAAAACCTCATTGCCTTTTTACTAAATTGATACGTTTAGTTGTTAATATTTATTTATGTTAGCCGCTGATGTGATTTTATTGTTATTGTTGGTGTTGGTGTTGGTGTTGGACTGCTTTGTTGTGTACGTGTGGTGTATTTCCCTCTATTGGTCGTAATAAATCAGTTATGGGGCAGCTTGGAAACCCTTGGAATCGAAGCAGTGAAGTCAGCGTTCTATAGCTGCTACGCGGGAGAATTCGGTAAAGTATTCAGGTGGGGGCTGATTAACCATTAAAGGGTGTTTTGGGAATCGAACTATTGTGTGATTATGAATATTTGAACGATTGCTTATTTGCTTGAAATATATGAATTGCTTGATTGAATGTTGTGTCTTTATCTGTTGTGTGTTGTTTATGATTTATTGCTTGTTTGTTTGTTAATTGCTTGGTTTTGTAAATTGTGCTGATTGGGTTATGAGTTGATTGTCTGTATTGATTTTCACGGTTTTGGTTTGATCACAAGAACCATTAACCATGTGGTATTTGTTTTCATGAATAAGGTTTCCCACAAAACCTTATTTATGTTACGTAGTTCGGCTCTATGTATAGCCGGTAAAGTTGAGTCATCTAAGTCGTTAGAGACTTTTTGTGCGTGCATTTGTTTTCGGGCTTAGATCCGAAAGAGTTGGAAGGAGGTTTAAAGTCAGTATCAATTGTATTTTTGTATTTGATCTGAATGAAGTTGATCCAAGGTCGTGTTCCTTTATATATATTTATCAGTTGGTCGGTAAATTGGGTGTTGGATAAAAATAAATAAACAAGTCCTCATAATTAAAATCAAGTTTTTCACCATTTTATAATTTAAATCAAGTTTTCAAATTAGTAGTGAGTGAGGTTATGATTTAAAATGAATTATTAATTAGGGTCTAGTGAGATTGTAGGATATTTCAAATAATTAGAATAATTAGGCTTTTGACTTAGTTGGATTGTGAGCTTAGATAATTTAAGTTTGATACAACTATGTATCAGGTCTAACTAATGTGAGGTTCAAGTTTGTCTGAGAAACAAAAAGTTTTAGGCATATGTTAAACTATCCATACCCAATTGACTGAATCATTATTCTATTTTAAAATTGGTACCGTTACTACTCAGGAACTTATGTTTCCTTGTTAGTCCATTGGACAATAATTCCAACCAAATCATAGTCGTTGTCGTTTGACGATTTGGATCGCCTTTTTAGGAGATTAGCAAAGTGAGGGCCATGGGGGGTTAGATATGAGTGGGGCATGTACCAATGGCTCAGTGATTAGCTACATTGATCGCCGGTAATCCCACTAGCCAACATATCTACTCTGACACTCCACTGAACTAA
>Ga0228710_1007883_pt1 | contig 15533 bp, 25 predicted proteins | sample MedpolnodulmetaG_FD_177995 | JGI IMG/M metagenome (GOLD analysis project Ga0228710, IMG submission 177995) | Root nodule microbial communities from Medicago polymorpha collected in Santa Monica, California, United States - pink nodules | ecosystem: Host-associated > Plants > Roots > Nodule... | reverse complement strand
CTCATCATGTCCGAGGACTCGGACCCGCTTCAAAGCGACCGCGAACCTTCGCCTCAGCTTCCTTGACCGTTTGCGGCCAGGTCTGAGCCTCGGCATCAACAAAGCCGAACCCCTGCTGATTGTAGACACGCCCGAGGCTGTCCTGTCCGACGAAGCCGTAATTCATGCGCGGTCCATAGGCGGCCTGAAATCCGAGATAGAGCGTCTCGCCGACATCTAGGTTGGAGATGATCAGCTCGATATCACCGCTCTGATCCGGATATTCCCTCTCGCCCTCGTCAACGCGCGGCATTGTGGAAGTCGATGCCATCAGCGAGTTCTTGAGGTTGCCGGTATCGACCGGGATGCGCCCACCCTCCGCAACCGATGTCCGAACGTTGTTCGCCACCATCTGCGCAGCCGTGCGCAGGACGGCCGCCTCGCGTTCCTTCTCCGCCTGCACCCATTCCGACACCTGTGCGGCGAAGCTCAGATTGTTCTCAGCCATTATCGGCCTCGCGATCTCGCGTATTCCTCAGCGAAGTCGAAGTTATATTCGACGTGGCAGCGGCAACCGATGATCTCTGCTGCACCAGCGCCGAGACTGGTATCGCCCGGGAAGCGCATCAGTGCGCCTGAGGGAGACTGAAAAGGCAGGTCCATCCCGGCAAGCTCATCGCCGCTCAGGACCTGGTGCGTGTGGCGGACGCGGCCGTCGCCAACCGAACGCCAACGGCGGGTGACCATGCTGGCATCGCGGGCGGCGCGGTCCAGTCCCTGCTGATAGGCTTCATGCTTCGCGGCGTGGACCGATGATTGCGTTTCCGTGCGCGCGATCGTCTCTGCCCGAAGCTGGACATAGCGGTCCGCCAGTCGGCCGGTGATCTTCTGGACGGCGTCGGCCGGAAGCGACTTGCCCTCGCGTATCGCCTTGGCGACCTGCCGATCGAAGCGTTTATCCCGCCTCGTCAGGGTCAGGTAGTGCTTCATGCCCTCAACGTCGCCCAAGAGGAGCGCCGTGCGCGCGTTCTCGACCGTGCGGGCAAGCTGCGACGTCATGCCCAGCAAACCGCCCTCACGGCGTCCGGTGACCCGGTTCACGCGGCCGGCGATGTCGAGAGCAATCGTGTTCGGCCCCTGCCCCTTGGCATAGCCTGCTTCGATCCGCTCGCGGGCCATCTGCTTCGTGTCTTCGGTCACATGCGTGATCAGCGTCGATGAAGCTTCGCGGGTGATCTGCTCGGCGCGCTGATTCTGCACATCCCAGCGGAAGACGACGCGGCCGCCAAGAGGATCACGAAGCCGTGGCATGAACTCGGTAACGAGAACCCCGCCCTGATTGAATGCCTGCCGTACCGCCTCAGACAGCGACCTGAACGCGGCCGGGTCGATGTGAAGCGCCGCAATCGCGCCTTCGATGTCTCTGCGCTCCAGCCGCTCGACGACTTCACGAAGCACGATCTCGGATTTGATGTCCTCGATCGCCTCGCGGAAGGCCTTCTCCATTGCAGGGGAAAGCTCCTCGATGAGGGCGTCGAGCTGCTGGCGAAGAGATGCCAAGGCCCTTTACCCGCGAGCGTTGGACGGGGTGAGGAACTGAACGTCGATACCGGACTTGCGAGCGTGGTGCGAGAAGGCGCGCCGTTGGCGAACCTCCTCAGCCTGGCGCATTGCCAGCGCTACGGCGCTCTGTACCTCTGCCTTGATCACCTCGATCGTGATCGGGCTCGGGGCGATAGGCTCAAGCGGCAGGATTTCGCCGTGGATGTATTCGGTCGTGGGCCGTTCACCGATCAGGAGCGCGGCAGGAGCGGCTACAGCGCCGCCGACGGCAAAGCCGAAGAATGAGCGCCGGTTCATTCCTTGTCGCCCTTCTTCGCCGCAACCTTCTCTTCAGGCATCTTCTCGGCGATGCCGAGATTGATCAGCCCTTGAGCGAGGCCGCCAGAGAGTTCGGAGGCATCGACGACATCGCCGACGGCGTGACCCTGATAGTCCTTCACAAAGCGGATTTTCATGGCGTTTCCTTTCACCAAGTTAGGCCAGTCGACCTTCGGGCCGACACCGGGTTTGATCTCTTCCTTGGCGACCTTGTCGGCGCGATCTCACGTCCGTAGAGGTCGACCAGGACGGCGAATATCTTCGCAGGCGGAGTAATAGCCGCTTCTTGGCTCCCGAAATCGCTCAGGGAGACGTGCCAGCCATGCTATAGAAGGCTCCGCTAATACACTGAGGCTGGCTCAATGAAGAAGTACTCGGCTCCGATCATCGTCGGTACCGCGTTACTCATCCTGGTCTGCGTCTACGTCTACATGTTTGTTGCCTACCTGCCGTGAGATCAGGTTGTGCATCGCGGGGCGGTCCTTCGAGAAGGACCACGCGCTGGCAAAACGCATACTCACTGTGCCAGTCTCCCATGCACGATGAAAACCACCGGCGTGATGCCGTCATATTTGTTGGGGTCGCCAGCAACGATGGCGTAATCCGAGCTGTTGGCGGTGACGACGTCGCCGACAGTCGGCTCGATCGGCAGACCGACCGCCGATATGTAAATCTGCATGTCGCCGGTCTGGATGACCGTTCCGTCGATGTAGCGGGCCTCGTAGGCCATCAGCACCAGCGTGGCCGGGTAAGGCGTCGGGACGGGATCGCCGCCATAAACCGGGTCCGGCGGCTCAAGTCGCGTGATGACGCCGGCCTGCCCGAACTCCTCGATGAGCTCGTGCGCAGTCGCCTGCATGTCGGCATAGTCGAACGTAGCCATTAGCAACCAACCGAGAGAATACCGAGGCAGACAAGGCTGTCGTCGCGCAGGAAAGGCGCCAGCATACCGTCTACGACTGAAATGATGGGTGTGAGGTCGGCGCCGGTCTCGCTCTCGCTGGACGTGCTCTGATACTCGACCTCGAGCTGGCCTACCTTCTTCCGCTTCACGCGGGTAGCGCCTGATCCGACAACCGAAAGGCTGCCCGGCTTCGTCGCTTCCTGGTAGGCAGCATAGAACGATGCGTGAATGACGGCGGTCGGTACCACGTCGGACGGGATCAGCTTGCCGCTGACGATCGCGCCCTCGCGCGGCCAGCAACGCTCCTGCAACGTGTCTGCAACGCTACCAACGAAACGGGAGCCGTATACCGCATCGATATACTGACTCCCGCGATTGCGGAGGACGGCAGGCGACGGCGCGCCAGATGGCAGCGTGTAGCCGTTCTCTGTCAGCCACGTCTGAAACGTGGCGTCGTCACCATAGCCTGCCATGATTGCCCCTTACGGCTGAGTTGCCAGGTCTTCGAGGGCGGCAACGATGTCCGCCTTGTTGGCCGGCGTCTTGTCGCCGAGCAGCTTGGTCGCTGCGGCCTTGAACGCCATGAACTGGCTGCCGTCGGTCGCCATCTTCAGGACCTCGGCCGCTGTCTTGGGTTCGCCGCCACCATCGCCGCTGACTGCTTCCTTGTTCTTGCCGCCGCCGCCGGAAATGACCTCATACCGGCCGGCCCAGCCCTTCGGCTCTTCCTTGACGTCAAGCTCGGTACCGACGGCAATCTCGCCGTCCTTGCCGAAGATGCCGCCGCGTGTGATGCGGATTTTCATCGGATGTTCTCCAATTGAGGGGGAAGCCCCGCGGAATGGCGGGGCTATGAGGATCAGTCGATGTCGGTCGAGTAGAACACGCCGGACTTGCCGTTGATGTCCGCCCGGATCTCGATGCCCATCGCCCCCATGATGAGGAACTGATAGTTGTCGGTCGGGTTGGTACGGGTGATCGCGGTCGTGTTCACGGCCATGCCGACAAGCGGCCGGATGAAATCGGCCGACGGGACAAAGCCAAAGAACTGGTTGCCCGAGAGCTCGAAGGACACCTCGATCTTGTTGATGCGGCGGTTCTTGGCGACGAACTCCAGGATGGTGCCCGGCTTGAAGCCGGCGGCGGCGGAGTAAGCCTTGTCCCACGCGCGGGCGATCTCAGGCGAGATGTAGAGGTTCACCTTGCCCGTGATCAGGTTCGCATCCAGCATGGCGCCGAACGGGCCCGAGAAGAACGCATCGATCTGGTCGGCGGTAGCCGTGGTGAGATCGATGTTGGCGCCTCCGACAGCCGAACCGAGGTTGATGACCTTGGAGTAAGGAGAAGTGCGGATGCCGTAGGCCGTGTAGCCTTCGAAAACGATCGAGGAGTCGCCGTCGAGGGCATAAAGGGCCATGTCGCGACGGATCTTGGCGGTGTGGGCTTCCTGGTCATCCGACAGTGCGTCGAAGTTCTCCGACTGCAGCGTATTCCATTCCCGCCACTCGCGACCGTAGGCCGTGGAGAAGATCGGGACCGGAGTGCCGCGGTAGTCGTAGGTGACCTTATCCATGGTCACCGGTACCCGGCCGGACATGGACCGGACCACGCGACCGGCGTCCGAAGACACGCGGTTCAGGTGGACGAGCTTGCCGATATTCACCGCCTTTGCCAGCGGCATCAGGTCGGCCATCCAGACCTGACCTTCGTCCGCACGCATAATGCGACGGGTAATACCGTCGAGATCCAGCCACGCATCACGCGGGAGGATCGAAGCCGCGTTGCCCATGAACTCGGCGGTGAGGTTCGCCAGCACTTCTTCCGAACGGTGGAAGTGCTCACGAGCCATCGACACCTCATTCCACCACACCGAGTGCGGTCGGGAATTCGTGACGAGCTGTTCGTCAAAATAGCGCATCTGGATTCCCCCTTACGATGCAGCAGACAGGTAGCTCTGACTTCCGGCGGGCCGGATGCGGAGGAGCTGTTCACTGCCGGTGTTGTTGTTGTAGACCTCGTCGGAGTAAGCGACGACGAGATCCGAGAGAGCCGCGATGGCGAGCGTACCGTTCGCGCCGGGGGTGAGCGGGGTGCCGATCGCCGTGACGTTGACGCCGGTGGCGATGCGGGCGGCATAGAGGTGGTCGTCTTCCATCTCGATGCCGATGGCGGTGCTATCCTGCGCCCAGTCCGTATCGACGGACTTCATGGCAAGATAGTTGTCCTGGATGAGCCAGACCTTGCCGACCGTAGTCGCGGCGGCAAGCGCGAACTTGCCGGAGGTGATGACTGCGATGCGACCGGGCTTGAGAGCGGCGGCGGCGAGCAGTTCCTTGACCTGCGGCTTGGTTTTTTCGACCGGGCCGAGGAAGATCTTATTATAGCGGGCCATGGGTTAGTCTCCCTTCGGCAGCTTGAAGGCGGGCTTGTCGCCGCTGTTGGCCTTGAAGGCCGGGTTCAGCGGAGCCGCCTTGCCTGGCTCGGCCGTCTTGGCGAGAGCGCGCAGCGTGTTGAGCGGGGTTGCCTTGGCCGTTTCCTCATCGAGGACGTTGGCCTTGACGATCTTGGTGACCAGGTCGGCGTGTTCGGCGTCGTCCTTGGCCTTCTGGTTGGCGACCATCTCCGCATGGGAGTCGGTGATCGGCTTCACCGCAGCCATGACGGCGTTAGTGACGGTCTCCCCGATCTTGTTGAAGCCTTCCGAGAGGGCATCGACCTTCGCGGAAAGCGCAGTGAACTGCTCGTCAGTGACAGGCATCTCAGTGTCCTTCGTGTTCGTGGTGGGTTCCCGCTCGGAAATGCCAAGGGCTTCCAGGATCGCGGCTTTCAGTTTGTCCAAGAGACCCGCCCTCTGGCGCTTCTCAAGGGTTCGGGCGAGTGAATCCATCGCCCAATCGATGTCACGCTCTGCCTCTTGAATGGCGGAGTTGATGACCTCGATTTCCGTTTGCTCGCCTTGGGCGTTCACCAGCATGCCGACGCCCTGGTCAGGCGTGGCCGCGCCAAACTCACCGAGGAGGATGGCGTCATGGTCGAACTCGATATTGCGAGCGATGTGTTTGTGGTCTGAGGCGTTGGCAACGGCCTCAAGGTTGGCAAGGAGGCCGGTGGAGGTGTGGACCGGCTCGCCCTTCTCGATCGCGGCAAGGACTTCCTTGCCGCCTGGCGACCGGTTGGCGACCTCGATGTCGATGACCTTGTCGAGGAAGACGCGGCCGTTCTCGCGACGGACGTTCTCATTCCATGCGCCGATGTAGCCGACGTTGATCCCCTCTGGATCGCGGGCCGAGACGAACTTGCCGTTGATCATCGGGTGACCGAGCGGCGCCGGCGTACGATTGAGGCCGGCGAAGCTCTTCCCAATCTCGTCGGCCGGGTAGCGAATACCATTCATAATGATGTCGTCGGGCAGCGTGGCGCTGGGGACGATAACGACATCGCGACCGTTACGCTTTTCCTTCCGGACAGCCTTCGTGTTCGCAACGCTGCAAACGTTGACGCGGACGTGCTTCATTCTACGGTGTCCTTTGGTTTGGTGCCGAGAGCATCGCGGGTTTCATCGTCCGTCGGCTCGTTTGCGAACTTTTCCGCATCCGACAACGGCTCGTAACCAACGACTGCGCGGATCTCCTCGTCGGTGAAGACGATGGCGCCGGTGCCCATTTTCTGGTTGGTCTCGGCCATCTTGCTGGCGCGCTCGATCTTCTCCGACATGGAGCTTTCGGTCAGATCGGTCCAATCGAGATACCAATCCTTCTCGGGCAGAACGCCGAACCGCTCCAAACGATTGACCAGCGACATGATGTTCGGGACCGTCTGGTTGGCCCGACGCGACATGTTCGTCTGCGCCCACTCGCTAGCGTCTTCCTGGCTGGCGCGCTCGCCGGTCTGCATCCCGACAAGGATCTTCACCGGCATGTTCATGGATGCGGCGAAATCCTGCAGGGCGATGGCATAGAAATGCTCGGGCGACGGCAACGTCACGTTGAGCTGCTTGGCCTGCATGCCCATGATCATGAGCAGCTGGTCGAAGCCGGCGTTATATTCAGCCACCTGCTCGTTCATCTTGTCGGCAAGGTCTTCGACCGAAACGCCCATGGCCTTAGCCATCATGTCGATCTTGGCTTCCTTATCGACCTCGAGCACGGGCGCGGACTTGGCGTTCTTCCAGAACCCCTCGCCACCGGCGCCGCGGACCTTCTCCATGTCGGTGAGGGAATTGTAGCCAGGTTCCAGCGCCGACGAGCCGTGAACCGTGCCATCCTTCGACCAGATGATGACGCGGTCGGGGTGGATGACGAGGTTGCGAGGCTGCTTGATCGTGGTGTCGACAGCCGATTCGTTGAACTGGTACATCTTGGGCTGCCCGTAGGTTTCGGACGTCTCGTCCGTATCCCACTGCGAAACCTGCAACTGCCCTTCCCATGCCGGGATGACTTCGACGAGGCCATTGAGGCCGCCACTGACGCGATCGACGGGTTGGTCGAACCGCTTGCTGTCAGCAACACGAAGGAGGACGCCAGCATAGGCGCCCACCATCGACATGCGGTCGGCCTCGGCAAGGCGCGCCCAAAGGCGCAGATCGTCGAAGCGCTGGCGGATTTCCTTCTCCAGCGTCGTTTCGTCGTCTTCGCCAGACTGCGAGCCGTCCCGCTCCTTCTCGAGCAGAAACGGGTTCTCCTGCCACGTTTTCAGGACTGTCTTGTCGACGCCGGCAGCTGCCACACCGTTCCGGCAGTACATCCGGTAGAGCTGAGTGAAGCTCAACGTCTCCGGGTAGCCGAAATCCTTGTAGTGATCATGCTTCGTGTTCCCGTTAGCGAAGAAGGCAGGGAACATGCTGCTGAGGCGCCGCTGGGCGTAATTCGCCAGGCTGACTACTTTGTTCATCGGTGCCTCTTAGTCAGGAACATGACGGCGGCGGGGGCGACGGCGATATTCACGTTGTCCGCTGCGATAACCGCATCAGCGAGGTTGTGAGATTTGATGCCCAAGTCCTTCTTGAGCTTGGCCTTCGGAACGACCCGCTTCTTGCCTTCGCTCTCGACCCACCAAGGAACGCAAAGCTCTGTGAAGAGCGCGTCCAACTTCTCCGCGCCCATTTGCGATGAGAAGGACAGGACGTCCTCTGGCTTGATCGCCTGCCCTCTCGTCACCGCGTTGAACGTCAGCATCGCCTTGCGCGCTGTGTTGGCCCAGGACTGCGCCTTGAGGTTCAGGTATTCGTCCTTGTTCAACGGACTGTTGTCGTTCAGCGCATCGCTCGGCTTGTCCGGGTCCATGACCGCGCCGCCGGCGTGGAAAGCGTAGTGCTCGACTTCGGAGCCGTTCACCTCGTTCTGCTCGTCGATGTAGCCGCCGACAAAGGCGCCGACGCCGATCGTGTCATACGAGACGGTGGCGCCAGCATGCTTCGCCTTGGCCCATACCTTCTTGGCATTCTGGACTAGTTCATCCTTTCCGGATGACCAGTCTTCGGCGTCAACGAAAACGCCATCGATCTTATCCGCGGTCGCGCTCTTGTCCTCGCCGTCATCGGCAGGGTCGAAGCCGATGATATTGCGACCCGTGAGGCCGACCTTCAGAAGCTTGTGAGCGTCAATGCAGGCATCCAGCCAGCGGCGCTTGAAGATCGAAAGCTCGCTATCGCCCAAAGGCACGCCGCCATAGACGTGCTCGAATAGTTCGGGGTTCCGTTCCTGCATCGCTGCGATGTCGCGCAATGCCTTGGCCGATAGGAACGGGTTTTCGGTGTAGTTTATCCTGCGCACGATGCAGTGCGGCGGTACGTTGACGACGAAGTTCTTCCAGACGTAGTCGGTAACGAACTTCGGGTTGAACAGCAGGATCGCCAGGCTGTCTTCTTTGCGGATGGTCGGTCCGATGACCGTCCATTGCTCTTCGGTCAGCTTTTCGGCTTCTTCCACCCAAAGGATGTCGACGTCGGACGTGCCCTTGATGTCCTCCAGGTTCCGCTCGATGCCGTAGAAGATGAACTCCGCGCCGGTCCTGCGATGAATGATCGTCGTCTTCTGGACGTCGAAGGCTTTGCTGAGACCGAGATGGGCGATTGCCCATTTCAGTTCGGTATAGACCGAATCCTGAATGCGGTTCTGGAAGCGGCGGATGCAGAGCACCCGCATCCTTACTCCGACATGGTCGACCAAGCGCACCAACTGGCACGCCGTGTCTCGTGTCTTTGAGCTCGATCGCCCACCGTGGAGAACCGCGATGTCTGCCTGCCCGAGGAAGACCTCTTCCCAAAAGTCGTGAAGCGCAGGGTTGGTGAGATGGGTGGTGGCGTCTAGCTCTTTTCGCTGCGCAGCACTTCCCGCCATGTTCTTGTCTCGGTCTGTATCGGGGCGCCGTCAGGTCCGGAGTGCTCGTGTCGCTCGACGAACATGCCAAGGTGCTTCCCGATATCCACGAGAGCGCCCTTCTTGTCGTGAAACTTGACCTTGATGCCGCCGGTCGAATTCTGGCTGATCTCGGCAATTGCCGCGGCTGTGTCGTCGTCTATCTCGTCGCTCGAAATCAGCTGGACGTTGTTCGTGACGACGTTCTTGATAACGAGGACATCACCTCCATCCGGGTTATCCTCTTCGGTCACCAGCGTGCCTTGCCATTTGATCGCCTTGCGGATGTCGGCGAACCCGATCTTGGCTAGCTCTGCCAGGACACGCTCTTTCGTGATGGCCAGCTTGTCTATGGCCTTCTCGGTGGCTTTGCGCTCCACCGTCTGCTCCCATACCAGAAGCTCGGCGACGCGTTGTCTGATGTTGTCTTTCTGCTGTAATCGCGAAGCGTTCCCACGGTCAGGCTTGAAGCCTGCTTCCGCATACGCGTCATCTGCTGTCTTGCCTTTGGCGAGCGCCTGCGCGAACTTCTCGTGCCGTGCGTTTTTCAGGACGGGCATGGGTTGAACCTTGGGAGTGACGGAATGGATGTTGTTGCTACGATAAGTGCAGTTAGTGCCGCGCTGGGGCTCGCCAAAGAGATCCGAGAAATCGATGCTCAGTTCGACAAAGCAGAATTGCGGCTCAAGATTGCTGACCTGACTATATCCCTCTCCGACGCGAAGCTCGGTCTTCAGGATGTGGCCGAGCAGATTAGGGAGAAAGACGCCGAAATCTCCCGACTTTCCAAGCTTCTAGAGTTTCGCGAAGCGAAATTGTCAGACCAAGGAGAATTCCGCTATTTTGCAAATGAAGAAGGCGCCCCCAAGGGGTACCCTATCTGCCCGCGATGCGAAAAGAAGGGTGACTTCCATAGCTTAGTTCAAGATCGCAGCAAGGGCGCTGGAAGGGCCACTTACGTCTGCCCAGCTTGCAAAGCAAATTTCGGTCAGCATGTGAAATACTTCTCACCCTAAGCGTAGGCGAACTGAGCGATTAAGACCCCGCCGATCTTCAACTGCGATGGCTACCGGGTTTGGTGATCGTCATCGAAAGCTCACCCGATGTGATCTTCTGGTTATGAGCCAGACGAGCTATTGGGCTGCTCTACGCCGACATTGCGGCTGAAGATCAGCACCCCCCTATAAGTGCTTTCCCGCACTGCCTGGTGGAGCGAATAACCCTTGTCCGCCCACTCGTTGATGAGCGCTTCCATCCCTGCAACGCCGCCGTTTGGTCCTTTGTCGAACTCCACGACACGGAAACGGTTCTGCATCGGAAACTCCCGAATTGACGGCTAGCCTGCCTTGGCTAGCGTCGAGAATCAGTGAATTCTGCGTGAGCGCAACTTGGAGGAGGATTCGCATGGCGAAGCGCACAACGTACCACTCAACTCCCACGAAGGATGGGTGGAAAGTTACGCAAGGTGGCAAAACTCTATCAAATCACGCATCACAGAAAGAGTCCGAAGCCGCTGCAGTAAGAGCTGGGCGTGCGGCCCAGGCGAGCGGCGGACTAGGGCAAGCCGTTCTCCATAAGTCCGACGGCACTATCCGTGAGGAAAGGACTTACGGCAACGATCCTAAAAAGACGCCTGGGTAATGAATTGAATGGGCGGCCCAAAAGCCGCCCTTACTTTTGGGCGCATTTCTTCTATTCGCCGAATGTGAACTTTCGGCAGCGGTCCGGCGAGTATTCCCTCTGTGAGGTCCGCAACTGAACAACCGCAAATCACTGCAGGAAATCTATATAGCTTCGCGGATATTTTCAACCTCTGCATCACCAGTGAGCGCGTTCAATTCACTGACATTTTTCTGCACCCGCTCTTTGATCTGCGGACTTAGAGAATCTATAGCCCCCTCCGCTTGATCGACCATAGAGACGCGAGCTTTCCGGCCCTTCGGCAGGATCTTCCGGAGTTGGCCGCGCAGGTGCTGGATCTGCTCGTGGCGCTCGTTCTCCTTCCGGCAGTGCTGTTCGTAAAGGAAGGCTTGCCGGCGCTCGTGCTCTGCGAAGTACAGATCCTCAATCATGCAGTCTGGGAACTCAAGCGGTCCATAGCCGATGCTTCCGCGAAGCAAGCCGATGACGCCGTCGACCCCGCGAAGATCCTCGAAGTTCAGCCTGGGCAGATTGACGAAGGCATAGCCGACCAGGAACGGAAACCGCTTCTCGATAATCCCGTTCGTCCGGTGGTGCTTCAACTCCTTGTAGAACGACGGCATGAAGATGTCGAAGCCGTCCTTTCGGCAGTTCCGCTCGATGATCGACTCCATGCGCCGGCTTTCCGGCAGCCGCTCGTCGACGGCCGCCATGCGCTGATAGCCGGGCGCGGTCCTAATTGCGTACCAACGTGACCTGCTCATGCTTTTCCCTCGTTCTTCGGCAATGACCGAGCATGGTGGTTTCGGCAGTAGCGACCTGTTGTTTCCGCCGCACAGAACAGGTACGGGCCGCCGGTGTTTAGGGGCCAGCAGCATTCGCGGGCCGTGAGGTGGTGGAGGAGCTTTGCGGATTGAAGCCGCTCGGCGTCATAGGCAGTCGCCGGGATCTCCGGTTCCCACTTCAGTTCCGGCGCCAGCTTGCGAGGCCGCGCCGTCTTCGCTGGGCCGGGTGCGCGGGTCTTCTTCCCCGCATCACCGCGCCACGGGAAGAGACCGCGGTTGCGGAAGGCTAGTCCGACGATGACGTTCCGGCTGACGCCAAAGCGCTTGGCGATCTGGGAGGCCGATAGATCATCTCTCCAGAGCTTCGCAGCAGCCTCGATATCGACGGTGCGGTGCTGAATTGTCATGCCGATCTCCTCTTCGACTTTGGGAGATCGATGCCAACGCCGGAGAGCACCTCGCGCATACGGGAGGCGGCATCCTCGATCGTGGAGAGGACGGCGACTGGGCTGCTCCAGCTCTCGTGCAATCCAAGCCGCGCCGCTACAGCGACAGCCTTGCAAAGGCTCTGGATATCCCACTCGTTCAGCTTCCTGCCGTACTCGGCTTCCATGGCTTCCAAGAGATCTGTGGCAGCATCTCGGCTGCCAACACGACGTCGAACTTCGCTCTCGATCTCCCGCTGCTTCCGCTCTTCCCATTTGGCGCGTGCGTCGTTCACGGCCTTGTTGACGACGGCGAAGTCGGCCTCCCCGGCGCGCCGCACCAGCGCCGCGACGAATGCAGCGGTGAGCGGCTTTGCCTCCAACAGTGGCGCCTGGCGTGCCTTCCTGAGGGCTCCATCTTTGTACCAATAAACGCCCCAGGTCGCCGGCACCTCGTCGAGTTTGACCATGTTAGCTGGGCAGACGAGCGACCACCGATGGCAATACTGCATGATCGGCATCGCCTTCTCGGGGTTCTTCATCTCGTTTAGGAAATCGCTCCGACTGACCTTCACCTCGAAGCCGTGGATCTCGTTGCCGGTAGATGGCCAGACGCCCATGGAAATGGCATCCGCATAGCTCTTGATGCCGTATCCGGTCGCGTTCGACACTTCGAAGAACGTCTGATGCGACGGTGGAGAGTGCATCGCGGCTATGGCAGCCTTGACTTGACCAGAGGTGACCTTGTCAGTTGCCTGTGCTTGGAGGTCCAAAAGATCGCTCATGCCGCGCGCTCCTCGTCGGTCGGATCGACGGCATCGATGTCCATCTCGATCTTCCGGCGGTAGGCCATCTGCTCGGCGCTAACGTTTTTGGTGTCTGGCATCGCCATGATTTTCTGCCAACGCTCGATCTCTTCAGGTGACGGCGGCATTTCTGGTGCGTAGCCGCGCGTCTTCTCCTTTTCGGCTTGGTGCCACGATAAGAATCCCTCGAGCATCTTGCGGACGCGAGCCCGCGCCTCCGGGTTCTCTGGGGTCCCGTTCTCTGGCCGTGACAGTTCGATAGAGGCGATGGTATCCCTAAGGCGAACATGCTCTTCGCTGATGAGCCGCTGCTCTGCCCTCACCATCGCTGCCAACTCAGCCGGGATCGGGATGAAGGCTTTGCGTTCGATGTTGTATTCGCCGCGAATGAGCTTCTTGCAGGCTGTGGTCAGCGCTTCGTTGGAAAGGCCTGCAAGCGCATAGGAATAGACCGTCTGCGCGTCGCCAGGAGCGATGGTCGAGGACAGGGCGAGCCCCGCCGTCTGCAAGGTCTTCAGCGCCTTGGCGACGCCATCATCGCCGCACGGGCGAAGGCGTTCCGCTGTAGCGGTAATCTGTTGCTGCAAGGTCGACAACGTTGTCAGGGCGGTCGTCATATCGGTCATTCCCGTTGATGGTCTTGTCGAGTTCTTTGGCGAATGCTTCCTGGTGGAGCTGGAAGGCGGTTTTCTGCGGCGGCGCTTGCGATTGTCGGTGCGGTCTGTCGTCGTATTTGCCTTCGATAAGCCCGTTGAAGCTCTTCGGCTGGCAAAGGAAATCCAGATCGGCCCGCCAGCCACGGTCGTTGTCGCCGCGGCAAAAGGCGCTGTTCGCCATCCGCCGGCAGGCTTCGGCCCAGAGCTCTTCGCCGTGCTCACGAATTCGGGCTTCGACCTTGCGGCGACGATCGGCGGTGACCTTGCGAGGCACCGGAAGGCCGGCTTTGGAGGCCTGATCCGAAAAGACCGAGATGGCCCGATCCGTGGGGGAAGAGCCCCCTTTAGGGGGCGAAGGGGGTATGGATGATTGGGGGTTAGGAGAAGGGGGTGCGGGGGAAGAACCTTCGGGGGAAGAAGGTTCGTCACTAACGTCTGAAACGTCTTGATCGTCTGAATTAAGACGCTTTTCAGACGCTTTCAGACGCTCGTAGTACCGCTTGTTGCGCGCCTGCCTCGGAGAGAGCACCGGCTCTGCTGGCTTGGATTCTGCTTCGAACGCCTCGGCGGCCACAAGAGCCTGCTCGATCGTAAGACCGGCTTCCAACATGCGGCGAATGGCGGCAGAAATGCTCATCAGCGGATGACCTCCACGTCGATGCCGTAGATGGCCCGCATCAGCTTGCGCTTTATGTTGAAATCCCTCGTCGCAACGCCCTTTATGTCTACGACGCGATTGCGCTTCTGGATCGCGTCGTAGAAGGCGAAATCCGCCTTGTAGGTGCAGACCAGCTGCCCATTGACCGTGAGCGCATACGGCTTCTGAAGCTCGACCTCGTAGACCTGGCCGGCGCGCTCCAACTGCTTCAGCGACGAATAGAACTCTGCTTCGCGCTTGCTGTCGAACTTGACCCCGTCGACCGTCGTCTTCTTGTTGCGGTACTTCGACGGCCGCTCGGTTACGTCGGCTTCTCGGTTTGCTCGGAACTCGGCGGCGGACATACGACCAGAAATCATCTCGCCCACTCCGACACGAAAGGTTCCTTGCCGGCATAGGCGATCTTTTTGATCCGGCGCGCGTGAAGGCGCTCTGCGTAGCCGCAGTTCAATCGCGCATTGATCAGACGGTCGGCCTCATGCTCCTTGATGCCCAAGGCCTCGGCGATCGCCATCGTGTCGGGGCCATACTTGGCGTAGGCTTCGAGGAAGGTCATACTTCCCTCCCCTCATAAATCAGGACGGGCACGCGCGGCAGGCGCGGCGTCTCGGTCCAGATGTACCAAGCGTGATCTTCGGTCCCGCTCTCATTGTTCAAAAGGAGACTGATGCGGTCGATAAGGACGATCTTCCCGGCGAAGCGGGGATTGTCTCGGAACAGGTGCGTCCGGGTACTGCCGGAATCGAACTTGGCGGTCAGCAGCAGTGCAACGAGGCCGGAGCATCTCTCGAGCGCCTTCTCAGCGAACTTGACCGCCGTCCGGTTCTGGACGCCGTAGGGCGGGTTGGTGATTATCCCGTCGCCGCCGAAGGTGACCGGTAGATCGTCCAGAAAATCCAACCATTGATCCTGCGGCCGCTCGTATGTCGCGATGTCGCTGGTGTGGACCGTTGCACCAGCCTCCTTCAAAACGTCAGCGATCAGGTGGTTGCCCGCAGCTGGCTCCCAGATCTTCATATCGGTGACGGGGAAGTGACGGATCAGTGCCTCGGTTGCCCAAGGCTCTGTCTGGTACAGATCATTCTCGATACGGGCGTATTTTGAGGAGACTACCGTCATGCTGCCGCCCCGTGCTTTCCAACGGCGGCCAGAGACTTCTTGCACCGGTCACGCAGTCGAGTGATCACCGCGAGTTTCTGCAGCTTCACGCCGTTGTCGGCCCGGTTCATGCTGCCCTTGATGCGGAAGATCTGAGCTTCGAGCTCGGCGATTTCTTCGCGGATGAGGTCGGATTCGGTCATGCCGCCGCCCTCTGCACTGCGAGGTGGCTGCAGTTGGCAGCGACGAGCGCCTCGGCCAGATCTGGGGAAACAGAATTGCCGACACAAGCGCCCTGCTGCGTCGTTGTGAGAGGTTTTCCGTCCACCTCGCAGTCAATCCGG
>Ga0228710_1007881_pt1 | contig 15534 bp, 7 predicted proteins | sample MedpolnodulmetaG_FD_177995 | JGI IMG/M metagenome (GOLD analysis project Ga0228710, IMG submission 177995) | Root nodule microbial communities from Medicago polymorpha collected in Santa Monica, California, United States - pink nodules | ecosystem: Host-associated > Plants > Roots > Nodule... | reverse complement strand
CCCCCCCCTCTCTCTCTCTCAAGGTTTACTATGATAGAACGTCTATATTTATAGGGAAATATAACTCATAAATTTGGAATGGATATCACACTGAAGATATGTTTCCTTTATTTCCTTCAGCACAAAATATATTTGCATCAAATATTCTCTTTAAAAATATATTTGCATCAAATCTTGCTTCATACGGTAGTAAAATATATTTTTTGTCCATAAATATATTTTCAGCATAAAATATATTTGACACAAATATTTTATATTTTTAGCAATAATAATCTTCATCCATCAAATTTTGAGTCATACTACAACATGAATGTTCTTTTTAATAACAAAATAAATTATATTGATAAGCGAAGTCAACATGCCGTCAACATGTGTCTTTTGTTTTAACTATATGGATGATATTAGTCATCTGTTTTTTTGACTAAAAAAATTCCTCAATCACCACAAAGCATACATTTTTTCCTCAAAATCTCTCTTCACTTTTCTTTTATGTCCTCTTCCTTCCCATGTTTTGACGCACCCCTAAATTTTCACTTTTCCTTTTCTTCATATAATAGTTTTTCTTTATTTTTATTGTTCACTATTTTTACTCTTTTCTTCATTGTTTTTTGTTTTGAATTTAAAACAAGTTATGCCTCTAAGATATTTTTGGGGTTCGATTTGTAGAAAGAAATATTAAAGTGAAGTGGATTTTTTTTGCTTTAAGTATATTGATTCTTTGGATTAAATCTGGTCACAAATCAAAGTGAATATTTTAGAGTTGTTTTGTGTACAATCTGTGCAAAATCGTGGGAGGAGGAGTTGAAATGTGTAGATGAGTTGTTGAAATAAGGAGAGATTGATTGAAACAAGAGAGAAGAGCAAAGAAACTGCAGGAAGGTTGAAAAGAGCAAAGAAAATAGTGAAAATAAATTAAAGTTTGATGGATCTTAAAAAATGGATAAACAAGGTTGATGATTAGATGATGGTGTTTTAATGCAGGATGTGTATTTATTTTTCAATTGGAGAAGAGAGATTAAAGAAAAAGGATTTGAAGTGGTGTGTACAAGATTGATGAGTGAAAGGTTAACACAAATTAAGAGGCAACATGTGGCTTCATGAACTGGACACGAAAAGTGCATGAACGTCACTTAAATGTTGATGGAATGGCACTTAAGTGTCTTTGGTATTGAACCGCAATTAATTATCATTGAGGATAAAAAGAAAATTTTGAGGCGTTTGAAAGCAATTTGAAAATTTAGAGAGAAATTTCCAAACTACATCATGTAACGATTAAATCGGCCCCAACATTAGCCTCAACTAAGTAACTTTCATTAATAGAAAGGTTGGCAACACATTTAGTCCTTTTATGTCACCCCAATTAACTTTTAGGGGAATTCTTATTCCATCCTTCATACTACTCCTGCACCCTTCGAAAATTCAAAAATACTCCTATAATTTTCGGATTCTAAAATTCGAAAGAGGTTTTTCAGCCATTTTTAAGGTGGAAAAACTTAACGACAGTTATTTTAACAACCGTTCAACCGAAGCTAACTAATTTTTTCAGAATTTTTACCAATTCAAATTCTACAATTCGAACAAAAAAAGTACTTTGGATTTTAGGGATCCGAATGCTTTGAATCTCTCTTGTGCCGAAAAAATCATGGAGAAATATGTGAAATTTAATTTTGACACAAGAGGAGTTCGAAGCATGTAAACAGGATGTTGGGATCTTATAATCCGAATGTTTAAAAATAACATTTTTATGTTAGCCTTCTAGAATCCAAATGGGCAAATATCCTGGAAAAAAGTAGTTAACCACGGATCAACCGTGGCAAAAATGATTGTGGCTATTTCTTTATCTCTTTGAAAATAGCAACAAAAAAAAAGACTCATTTCGAAGTAAAAAATCTGAACAACATGTTCGGGTTTTCGGAGGATGCACGAGAAACATTGATGATGAGATAAGAAATTTCTTAACTTTTGATAATCAATTCCAATCGAGCAACTAGTGGACCTCTTAAAAGTAGTTTTGGGCCAAGACTTCAGAGTCTGTTTGGAACCGTTCGTTGGTTGGGAATTTCTTTTTCCACCCCTTTTGCAAGCCTTCAAATTTTTGATTTTACCCTGTTCAAATTCTAGAAGTTCAATTTTTTTTTCCAGGCATACTTAAGACATTAAATCAGGCCTCCCACATAAATATAGATTTTCCGACAAGGGACGGGTTAGTTATGAGTTTTTAAATCGGCAAAAACTCGAAAACCATAAAACATAAACCTCGACTTAGGAATAGAATTTTGTGGTTTTTTTGTAGTGACCTCCATAAAACTACATAGAAAGGATCTATAAAGTTTCAAGGCATTACGAAGACGCCTCAATTTATTTTGATTATTCGATCAAAATGTGCAAAATCACAATTTTGTTCCGAGTTAGTATATACTCAAAGGTCAAAATTTAATCCCCAGTTTTGCAAGCATGTTTATAACATCATAATAACCACTACCATTAAATTTTGAAGTTTTTAAATGAATGATGAACTAATAACAATTTTTCGTTCCCCATAATTATGAATTTCTTACAAAAATTCATAATAAATTCGTCGCTCGTTAAAAAATTCAAATTTTATGGAGAAAGTTCTTATAATATTCTAAATATTCCTACAAAATTGGGGAACGAAATTTGACCGTGAGTATATGAATACTCGAAACAAAATTGCAATTTTACACATTTTAATTTGCAGGAAAAAAATCGAGGCATCTTCGAAATGCTATTAAAATTTGTAGATCCTTTATATGTTTTTATATAGGTTTCTACATAAAATCATCTCAAAATTTGATTTTTAGACCAATGTTTCTGTTCTTTTGATTTTATGTTTTTGGCATTTTAAAAATTCATAATTAATTTGTCTATGTCGGGAAATTCAAATTTTATGCAGAAAGCCTTATTTTAACGTCCTCAACATGCTTGGAAAAAATTATGAGAAACAATTTGATCTCTCGGTCACTTTTCTGGATTTTATTTTAGTCCATCAATTAATGTTAGAAAAAAAAAATTATGGCAAAAAATAGATTGTCATGTCAACATCTCTTGTGTGAATGAACTACTTGAGGAGGAAAAAAAACAGGAATCTCAAACTACAAAAGTAAATATTGTGTATTTTTTACATGGGCGCGTGCACACACTCATGCATGGCAAGTTTTTCAAAAGCGCACAACTTCTCACTGCCTTCCAACCTTCCATTCTAAACCCCTCCAAAAACACATTCTCTTTAAAGAAATCTTTATTTTTAAGAAAAATCAAATCATCAAAGGACTCCATACACAATTAGCGTATGAATGCAAAGGTAATGTGATTTTAAAACCTTAGCCATTCGATTTCTATGCATTTTGGATTCGATCATGTCAATGTCAGTACTAGCGTCGTTTGGATATAATAATCCGAAAGTTTGAAAAATCAAATTTGGATTATATATTTTGAACCCTGCCTTTACAAAAAAGTCCAACTTTCTGAAATTATTTGTACTATTTAATATATGGATGCTCTTATTGATCCTCCCCTCTAATTTGACACATACCATTACACCTCCAATTGTGGATCCTCTTGTTTATTTGAATCCAAATGTTTCACCTTCAATTAGAGATCATCCCAACAATGCTAAAGTCATGGTTCCACCTCTAATTGTGTATTATTACGACAATGTCAAAGCTGAGGTTGTTCCTCTAGTTGTGTCTTGTATTGATTACTGCATACAGATCTCGAATGATGTAGAATTTACTTCACGAGACAAATTGTTGACATGGGTTCAAGATGAAGCAAACAAGTTACGATTTACTATTATTATTTCAAAATCAGATAATGTGGGGAATTGTAGAAAACAATTTGTTACATTGAAATGTGAAAGAGAAGGTTCCTATACTGAATACAAGAAGTTGTCTAAGCAAATATGAAATCAATGGGTGAAACGTTTTTCCTGTTTGGATTGAGAGGTTATTTATTGAGTGTTGGTGCATGGAGTCTTAGAGTTAGGGATGGAGAACACAACCATGAGATATCTCAATGCTTCCAACGTAATAAATATGTTAAACGTCTAAAATTGGAAGAGAATAGGCATGTTCATGAAATGACAACCTCAATGGTCCTTCCAAGAAATATTCTCACAAAGTTGAAGAAAAGAAATGGTAAAAGTGCAACTACTATCAAGCATATTTATAATGAATGTCATAGGTATAAACAGTCCATCAGATTTTCAAGATCAGAAATGCAACATCTCGTTAAATGTTTGGTTGGAGATAAGTATGTGTATAACAATAGATTGGTTGGTGATTCTGAAACTGTTAAAGATATTTTATGGGTCCATCCGAATTCCATCAAGTTCTTTAACAATTTTTTTGTTGTGCTTGTGATGAACTCCACTTATAAAACCAATAAATATCATATGTTGTTAGTTAGCTGGTGTCAATTCTACTAAGTTGTTGTACTCTAGTGCATTTGTTTTATGATGTCTGAGAAGGAAGAAAACGACACTTGGACGTTATATATGTGTTGTGATTTGTTTAATCCATCACTTGGAATTTAGGCGATGAAAAATCAGAAAGTAATTGATGTCTTGCACATGTGTACAACAACCATTTGATGATGATATAGTTGTTTGTGGAATCTCTATTTTTAGTTTGTATTGAGTATTATTGATGTTTGTGTGAAACTATCATAATTATTACAAGTATATGTAAAGGACGACCATCTAAATCCTCCTACATTTCAACTATGGGATCTCCACCATCAAGACGATGCGATAAAGGAGCCTAGATGTTTGCATTGGATGGTTAGTTACAATGAACTCATTCGTGGTGTGGATAATGTGGTAATTGGAGATGATGATGATTTGATGATAGGTAAAAACCTTAAGGATGGAGATAATGAGAATGTTGTAGATGTAGTAAAAGTTGAAGATGATAGTCTAGAAACCAAAGCGAGAGAGAGAGAGAGAGAGAGAGAGGGAGAGAGAGAGAGAGAGAGAGTAAAAACATAATGTAAGTATGAGAGAGAGAGAGAGAGCAAAAGTTGTCACAAAATGGTTGTACAAATATCATGTTCATATATTATTGATTTTTTAAAATAATCATCTATTCAATAGATAAATATTGTAGCTTATGAATATCTGTCAAGTCTTGATGTTCTCATTTTCATTTTGCTTACATTTTAGTTATGGTTGTGTCCTTGTTAAGATTTCATTTGCTTCGTTGCTTTTTTGTGACCGTTTCACTGGCATTAGGCATGGCAACAAAATCCGTGCCCATGGATACCCGCCCATACCAACCTCGATTTGACGGGTTTTCTCTGATTTAACTGGGTTTGGGTTTTCACCGATTTCATAATACGGGTACGGGACGAGTAACGGGGATATATGTACTCACCATGAACCCATACCCAAACCCTACCCAATGTAGAAAGATCATATTTTTGTTTTTGTTGAGGGGGTTGATAATGATGTGTCATGTTATTTGGTTTGATAACTATCATGATATAAGAACTTTCATTGATGGTTAAAGGAGCAACCTAATTATTCGGGAAGGAAATGTTAAAATGAGCGCAAATTATTGTATAATGCAAACTCTTTTTTTAATATAAAAAAAGGCTTAAATATGATAATCGTCCCTGTAATTTGGGCCAGTTTTGATTTTCGTCCCTGTGTAAAAAAAAAATTGAAATACATCCCTGTAAAAAAAAAATTGTTTGAAAAAGGTCCCTGGCCCCACTATTCAGCTGATTTGGCATGTTTTGGCCACGTGGCAATTGCTAACTGTGCAACTTTTGCCACGTGGCGCTGATGTGGCGTGCCACCTAATATTAAATTTTAAAAAATATTTTTAAAATTCTGAAAATTGTTTTTAAAATTAAAAAATATGAAAATAAATTTAAAAAACAATATAAAATATTCTGAAAATAAAGTTTAAAATATTTAAATAATTTTCTGAATTTTTTTGAATATTATATATTCTAAAAAATAATGATTTTTTTTTAAAATTAAAATTTTTGTAAAAGAATAAGAAATTAGATTTTTTTTTAAATTTATAATTTATTTTCGAAAATTATGAATTTATAACTTTTGAAAATATAATTGTCATTATTTTCGAAAAAAAATTTAATATATAATTTTCAAATTAAAAAAATCTATTTTTCGAATATTTAATTTTCACATTTTTTTTCAAAATATTTTTTTTGTCAAAATATTAAGTTTTCGAAAATTTTAATTTTCAAAGTTTTTTTTCAGATTTTTTTTTTCGGAAAAGTATTTTCAGATTTTTTTTCAATTTCTTTATGATTTTTAAATTTATTTTCAGATATTTTAAATTTAAAAAATAATTTCCAGAATTTATTTTTATTTTTATTTTTTTAATTACGTGGACTGCCACGTTGCAAAGGTTGCACAGTCAGCAACTGCCACGTCAGCGATTAGCATGCCAAGTCAGACATGAAGTGGGGCCAGGGACCTTTTTCAAACAAATTTTTTTTTACAGGGATGTATTTCAATTTTTTTTTTTACACAGGGGCGAAAATCAAAACTGGCCCAAATTACAAGGACGATTATCATATTTAAGCCTAAAAAAAAATTGATTCACTGCGGAGACGGGGATGGGGCTAGAATACCCGAACCCATTGCGGACGGAGATGAGATTCAATTTCTCATCCCCGTAGAATATGGGTAGGGTAACGAGTAAGTATATGGGAGTCAGGGATGGGGATGGGGAAGGCAAAACACGTCCCCACCCCGCCCATTGTCGCGCCTAACTGGCATATGTCGTCTGGGCTCCCTTTTGTCTTTCGGTTGTAATTTTTTTTTTTGAATGGCAAAATATATTATATTTTTTTTGTGGTGGCCGGGTTTGAACCCCAGACCTTGCATATATTATGCATTGTCCCTACCAATTGAGTTAAGCTCACGAGGACGGAAAAATATATTATATATAAATAGGGGATTAGATCCCAAGTATTACACCAAAAAGAAAATAAGAATACACCAAAACACCCAACGAAAAATCAACCACAATCAATTTTCCATCACCGCCAACGGAGATCAAAAAAGCAGTCAACGATGATTTCTTGCTGTAAATGATCAGATTCGCCTACCACTTAACTTCTGATAAGTTGGAGGAGACACCAAACAAGCCTAAAAGAACTTGTGTCAAAACAACTAGCTCCCTATCTCGAATCAAAAGTGATCGGCCCACCAGACTCCCAACACAAATCAAAATGGCACCCCTCAACTCACGACCCACCAGAGCAGACACCTAAACTTGTCCACACTCGGCCCACCATTATCCCGATGCCAAATCAAACCAACTCGAACAAAAACAAACCAAAACAAGCCACAAACTCAACCACCACAAACAAGCACCGCCCTGAACACATTTTCAGCGCCACCCTCTGGACCACCGTACCTTCTTTCTTCGCGGAGGAGAAAAATCTCAACTCATCCAGAGACTGGATCCACCACAACTACACGACCCTTTGCAGAGACCTAAAGGACGTAGCCGACCAAAGACCGACGACGAGGGGGAGGTTGGGAAAGCGCACAGAAGCTTGGACGACCAGAAAGAAGGAACATTAACCAAAACCAGCACGAAGGTAACTCGACAACGGCGACCAGCCCCCCACCAACACCACCAGCGACCCAACCACAACAAACAACCAACAGTGCGAGAAGCAACTGCAGTAGGAACAGTCTCGTAGGTACAATGAGCAACTACTATCGTCAACACGGAGCATCTATGCACCTAACCCTTTCAAGCAACATCATGCAAAAGTCTTCTTGAATCCAGATCTTGCATCCAACAAAAGCACGCACAAATGGACAGGACCAGAGAACACCACCACCCAACAACAACTTCCCAAAAATAACCAGCAACAAAAAGGAAACATAAAGTAAAAACAAACACATAACACAAACAAACAGGAACACAACAACTAAAACAAGCAATACTCATGTACTCTTTTTTATATAATTCCTTTATGGGTTATGCTAACAAGTGTGTTAAGGGCACTTGTTAAGAAGGTAAAGATGGAAATAAATGATAAATTCAAGGTAAAAAAAAATCAATTTTTAGTTTAGAGGTGTTAAATGCACTATTTCCAAGACAAAGTTTCTATTTTAGACTTCTTATCTTATCAAATATTTGAAGGACATTTGTTAACTTTTCCCTTCTTTTATCTTTCAAGAAAGAAAATATAGAAAGAGGACCTTGAATATAATGAAGCTATTAATATTGAAAAATAAATTACAATTACAATATAATACTACAACAAAATTGAAATAAATTATTTAAGCCCAAAGGGCAAGAGAGGACATAGATCCAGCCCCAAGGAAAAGCAAACAAAAAGACACAATCTGAAGCCTTAAGCTACAACGCATTTTCTTACTAAGAAAATCAGCAGCTATTAAATCCACCAAAGCCATGTACACTAAAATTCCTGCTGACAAAGAGTCCAAGATACCTTCCGTGATAAGAGCTCCTGGACTATAAGGGTTGAAATTTGAGGCAACTAATGTCCCAATTGCAACACCAAGTGGTGTTGTGAGTGCAAAAAAACATGCCATTATTGTTGCTGATGATGTCTTGAATCTGGCTTCAGATATGCAACCACCAAGTGCAAAACCTTCAAAGAATTGGTGGAAGGATAATGCTGCAATTAAGGGTCTCATTGTGCATGGACTTTGTGAGACTCCTAGTGATAACCCAATTATCAAGGAATGTGAAACTATTCCAAGTTCCAATACCTACATGAGTTGGATAATTACAGAAAATTGTTATTAGTCTGTTCTCCAGAATCTATACATAACTTGTTCAAGCAAGTCTTTCGATTGCATCTGCTATAACAAAATATACGCAAAAGAAATATTCAAAAGGTAAAAAAAAAAATTAAAAGGGAAAAGCTCAAATGTTATAAGCTAAATTTTGGATCAAATACATTTGACATTTTGAATTTTTTTGTTTATATTTTATTACAACAAAGAAAATGCATTTTATTGGGTCTTTAATTTTGAATGAAATGCATTTATTTTTTTTTGATAAAAAAATGCACAAATATAATAATGGAGATAGCAAGAGTGTTCGTGCATGCATATTAAAAACATCAATTGTGTGCACACATTTTTGCCATATAAATGCTAGTGCTTTCAAACACTTCAATTGAGTTAGTTCAGCTCAACTAATATTGATTCTGTTTGACAAAATGAGAGGTCCACATGGATCATGGCTAGGCTAGTCCATTAAAAGTTTCAAAAAGTAAACAAAAAATGGATGGTCTCTATAGACCACGCAACTGCTTAGAGAGACAGAGACCAAGGAACCGAATATAACCCATGCACGCAATATGGACGGTGGAATATGTTCAATGGTCAAATAGGAAAACAAAACACAAAGAAAAGAATAAAACATTAGTGTAGCACTTTATCTAGAGAAGAAGCAAAGCTTTCTCTCTCAATTCCTTCTTAATTCTCAGAGTTATTTACACATACAAGAAACTAATAAATTTCCCTTAAAAAAAAGAGAAACTAATAAATTTGGTTATTTTTGATAAATTAATTCTTTTTCTTTCTATAATATCTTTTAACTATCTCAGTAATAAATTCTTGATACTATTATTGACAAAACAATAAATTGAAAATGAAAAGTAAAAGTAAATGGGAAAAAAAATCTTCAAATATGACAAGTAAAATGAAATAGAGAGAGTACTTAATTAAGTATAAGGAATGCTAACAACACACATTTTAACACACACTTTTCAACACATTATCTTTGATTGGTTAAAACTCACATGGGTCCCACCAATTTTATATGGGTCCCACATGATTTGGTGGAACCTATGTGAATTTTAACCAATCAAAGAGAGTATGTTGAAAAGTGTGTGTAAAAATGTGTGTTACTAGCATTTCTCTAAGTATTAACCAAGTGCAATGAACTTGTCTCTAGTTAACTAAGAAAAAAAAAATGGGATACCCTCTAAATAAGCATTTTTGAAATAGTAATATAGGGTAGAATGAAATGAAATACATTAGTTAAATTTTAAAGAAACTAATACAACTAATCTTTCTCAAAGGTTTCTTTCGAAGTGGGTAATTATGTTCGGTTACGGTTACCATAAAACTAAGTAAAAAAATAAGTTTGTTAAGGGTTCTAAAAATGAAATGATTTAGAAATTTAATGTATGAAAAATTGCATTTTAAAGTTACAATAAGTTAATTACACTCTCTAAGATAAAATTTCTTTTTTATTTTTTGCTTCTTAAAAAATGTTTTAGTGACACTTGTTAGCATTTTTTAAAAAATAAAGCCTCTAAAAAAAAGTAAAAACTAAAGAAAATTAGAACAGAAAAAAATAAGGATCACGCTAACAAGTGGCTTGGTGACACTTGTTAATGATTCAAAATTAGAAATGATTCATGAAATTTAGGTAAAAAAAATTTATTTTTTGATGTTTTAATGTGTTGAATGCACAATTTACAAGATAAAGTTTCTATTTTAAACTTCTTAACATTTCTGTTGCTTTTATCTTGAGCTTTCAAAATTTTTAAAATTAACATTTAATTTATCACATATTAAAAATATTTAAGTTTATGTAAATAATTTTTTTATGATGTTCTAAACATGTCTGAAAAAAATTATTAAAAAAATTAATAGTTAAACGATAATCAAACAATTTTGAAAATTTTGATGGAGACGAAACACTTTTGTAAAGATAGAAACATGTCACTTTTCATGGAGACGAAAAACTAAACTTGTTAATTTTGTAGGGAAGAAAAAACTTATTTAACCTTTTTCCAAAAAGCATCATTATTTGCTACCGTTTTATCTTTTCTCCATCATAGTGGCTCACTTTTAAAGTCTATTTTCTCATTGTTAATGCTAACAAAAATTTCAAAGAAAAAAAAAACATTTTCAAAAAATTGACCAACCCTAAATTTTCGTCTTTATTTCAACTTTGTGCGAATTAAATGTGAACATATCTATTTACCGAAATTTTGTGAAAGATTAACCTTTTCACTAAATAGATCAAATACTCGAATTTCGTAGCATTATATTTTTAAGTACAAGAAGTCTAAAAATAATCTTATCTTAGATGCGATGCATTCAAGACCTTAAAACTTTAAAAACTTGTAGTATTTTTTATTTCTATCTAAAACTCATTGTTTATTTTCTCTAATTTTTTTACAAATGATCTTTGAACATTTATTAGCATGATAATCTTATTTTTAAGATGAAACATGCTACATTTAAAGAATTATGGATAATTCAAACATCCACTAATCAAATGAGCAAATATGCAAATGATAACCATAAACTAACTTCCACTTCCACTTTATTTACAAATTAATTCTTATGACTAGTTTTGATTATTTGACGGGTAAAGCACTACCCACAGTTCTTCAAAAGTAACAAAAAAACAAACCCATTTTTAATACCAAAACTTAACATTATTAAGCGCACATAGTTTTATTTCATTTTCTTTTTGTGGCAAAACGTATGCACAATGTTATTGAAATGAAAGTCAAGATTATAATAAATGAGATACGTTACGTGACGTGAGCTAGCAACCAAAGGAAGAAAACAGAAAATGTTAATTATTGGTTACCTGAGAAACAACGACATGGCGGACGCTACTATCCACACCATCATGCTCTCCAAATGAATGAGAATGACCATGTCCATCAACATGGTTTTGATGTGAATGTCCATGTTGCGACGCATGAGCATGCATCCCCACAATATGCATCCCACCACCATTCTCTTCCCTAACTTCCACAATCCCCGATCCCAACAACTCTTCTTCCAACTCTTCACCGTGCTCAGGGCCACCACTGTCAAGTGTTTTCTTGTGTTGCGTCTCATAATACTGCGTCGCAACAAAGTCAACTAGAAGAGTTAATAACGCAGACATCATCGCAAAAAATCCGGTAAATGGAAACTCCGACCAAACATGAGAGTAAGATTTCAAACAACTATGATTCAAAGCTTTCCATGCGTCTTGAAGCATATGAACAAAACCCGTCGCTAGTATCACTCCTGCCGCAAAAGCCTTAGCTGCCGGTAAAATCTCCCCATCGGATCGAAATAATCCCCGCCGGTTTCCCAACAACGGTATGACAATTCCAGAAAATCCAGCCACTAGGATTGACGCCATAGCGACGAATTTTAAGATCAAAGCTGCTGACTCGTCGCGACATAGGTCTGACTCACTGCTTTCGCAGCTCGAATTCGTCGTGAATTCGTGCAAATCATGAAAGAGAGTAGACATTTTTTTTTGAAGAGAAGAAGAGGGTTTTAGAAAAGTTTATAGGTGGAAGTGATGATAGCGTGAAGTGTAGGCTTGGAAGAGAAGAAAGAAATATAAAGAAAAGGTGTTTGTGAATTGAAAAATAATGTTATAAAGTAAGTGAAGCATATAATAAAAATGAATATTGGAGAAGTTATGATGTCATAGACCATGTTTGTATATTTGGATTGAGGGGTTATGGAAGTGGAGAAAGGACATAGCAGGAATGGAGTAATGGTTTTGTCAACAGAAAAAAACAGTGGAGTCATGGTTATGACATAGTTTTCATTTTTTTGGGAGAATATGGTTATCACAATTTAGTTGCAATAGGACAGGCGTGTTTAATGTCGACATTATTTTGACACTCTATGTACCATTTATTTATTTATTTATGTTTTTATATTCTATCATGAGCAAGAGCAAAGCTATGTCAATAAGGACATTGTTATATACAAGTGTTTGGGATTTCAACTTTAAATTTCACCCTTATTCTTCTTAAAAGATAAATTTGTAGTCAATATGCTATTTGGCTAAATAAAATTGAAAAAATATGGTTGAATTAATCATACTGAAATTAAAACATTCGAAATCATAATAGCATTATGGGCATTCCACAAGTTTTAACTCTTGATTATTACTACATTTGGTCATATGTATAAAAAAAAATTGAGTCAACAAAAGTAGATGTATTTGTTAAACGTTAAAGTGTACTAAATCAGACCCCTGATAAATGTTTAATTAGCGTGACTCTAAAGTTCGAACAAATTAATTGGAATTTTATGTGCGGGGGAATGAAAGTTAAGAAAATATGGTTTTGAACCCTAAAGATTATGGTTTTGTATAAGACTATAAGTAATGCCTAGAATGTGTATGAACTCACCAATGTAGGTTGATGCAGTCAGTAAGATTCAAGTCAAGTCCCGTAAAGAGCAGGATTTGAATTCTAATGGAAATGTGAGAGTTTTTTTTGTTGGATAATGTATACAATTACATTTGTCAAAATTAGGTGAGACTTGAGGTTTTTAACGAAAGAGTCTTGCTAACGAGTGCCACCAAACACTTTTTAAACATTTTAAATTATGAAATTATTTTTTAAGAAAGTCAAATATTTCAATTTTCAAAGCATTGATTACACAAAAATTCATAGAAACTTACCATTTAAGATCAGTAAAAAATGGCTCGAGGACACTCGTTATCATTTTCCTTTTTTATAATATCAAATTTAGGATGTGTGTGAACTTTACTCTTTCACATTTATCTCTCTCATATACTTCACTCCATTTCCCCTACTTAGCTCATTTAAAAATAAATGTATCCCCAAATATAAAGTCTTTTTACAAATTATCAGGTACATTTATACTCATTTGCTAAGCACTTCTCTTATTACTACTATCAATTTATCTTAAAAAAGTAAAAGTCATTATTAGAAAGGAAAAAAAAAACTATGCACAAAAGGTAATATTTATACACGAAATATACACATTAGTTACATTATCACCTTTGAAATATATTTGAAAAGTGATATGAATGTTTATAATTAGTAGCAGAGGAGTATCTCCATTTTTCCTCACATTTCTCTTTTATAAATAATATCCACAACGACTTTGATGCCATAAATTAAATATATATATTTGAAACACACTCCCTTTCTCATTTCCATCTTTCGATAATACCAAAATAGAATATAATTTTGTAATTGTATATTCTTTTCACACTTATGTTTCCTCAAAAGACAAAACACCCCTTTTATGAAAAAGAAAATGACAAACACCTCCACTATAATCTGAATGTTTCATCTGGCTAAGTGATATGCTAGAAAATTTCCTTGGATACTCAATTTGATTTATTTTTAGATAACTACTAAATCTCTGATTTAGAATCTGCATACAAATTTGTAGCTTTCGACCGTCGTTGAGAACGTGTATGAATTGATATGCCGCAAACAAGACAAGTGTGGCAAAAGATGTTCAAAATGCATACATACATACATGATACAATACACCTAAGTATGCTCATATTTTGACTATAACAGGTTACACAACGGTTTCTGTCACGCAAATATTCTATAGAAAGAAGTAAGGACAAAGCAGCTTAGTGACAAACTCAGAAGTTCTTTATCTTTTTGGGCAAATACAAACTACAAGGTCAGTAGTTAATAGAAACATGCGATTAAATAGATCCAATAATTGAGGTAAACAAATGGAAAGATTGTTTTACACGCAAATATCGATGTTCATTTTTATCCTTATATCCTTGTAGCTTTCAATACACATGATCATTCTTTCGAACACTTATGGCATAGAAGTATAATAGCAGAAATCTAAAGTCGAAATAAACATTTCAGATATAATAGAACCTACAATGTGAATATTTGGATAACTTATTTTACTGTGAATATGAGTGTAAACTACATAGTAAAATAGCTATCTAGAAAACAATACTTCTGCTCTGAAATTGCCTCAACCCCATAAACCTAATTTTACATGGCTTAAGACAGAAAAAACGAATTTTCTGTCAATTAGGTTTCAATTTACAAAGACGAACATAAAGTAAATCTGCTACACTCCATTACTTTCCGTCATTGACAGCCCACTAGTTTCCATCAGCTTATCTATTATCTTTTGTAATGCTGGAGCACTCACGACACAATCCTTATCTGCAAAACACGATCTACCTTCTTCAGCTGCTTTGCAAAGTTGTGGATCCAAAGGAACCTTACCAAGAAAGGGTACCTCCATCTCGTTACACATCTTCAACGCTCCACCACCGCTACTATCAAATACTTCACTGCAGGCGATTAAATTCAGCATTTCAGGCGCTTTTTCTTTCATGTACTCCGATATCCACTCCGTAACATCTTTCATCTCACCATTATCCGTAATCTTCATAAACTTGAGATTTGAGATGGGCTGGGACAGGCCACTCATATTCTCCACAACCCCAAGAACTTTCACTCCAACTTTCTTGCAAAAATTCACTTCTTTTTTCACATCAATAAGAGAGACTTGTTGAGGAGTGGTAACTATGATTGCACCGTCTACATTAGCAGCATCGAGGCATTGAACAATTGAAATGTGTTCATCTGAGGTTCCAGGCGGAGCATCGACAATTAGAAAATCAAGTTCACCCCAATAAACGTCTTTTAAAAACTGCTTGATAAGCCCATTTTTGCGTGGACCTCTCCATATAACAGCTTCGTCTGGATGAGGAAGCATGAACCCAATTGACATGACCCCAAGATTAG
>Ga0228710_1007880_pt1 | contig 15535 bp, 12 predicted proteins | sample MedpolnodulmetaG_FD_177995 | JGI IMG/M metagenome (GOLD analysis project Ga0228710, IMG submission 177995) | Root nodule microbial communities from Medicago polymorpha collected in Santa Monica, California, United States - pink nodules | ecosystem: Host-associated > Plants > Roots > Nodule... | reverse complement strand
TTATTCAACAAGTGATACACATTGTTGTTTACACCGATGAAAAGGGGAATCAGATACTAAATGATGTAAAGAGTTCAACCAGTTGAAAACAACAGAATCATATGAAAAAATGCAATTAGTACACCAATAAGCTCTAAGCTTTAAAATCCACTAACAGCACATACATACCAAGTGGCTTTGCAGCCGAGTCTGCAATGAAATCTCTCAGTTCTGTCTTCAGCACATCAGAATTGTCTGTGACATTAAACTTGATGTAGTGAATTATGCCAATAAAGTCATAGGAACCCTTAACTTGTTCGGATTCATGACTTGTGAAGGAAGGAATTCTCGCGCCCGCATTTGCCTTCATGGAATCGGGATAGTCTCCATGCAACAGGGGTTCCATAATCCTGCAATAAAATAGGCAGTAAGAAGAAGAAGAAGAAGATAAAATATTATAACCAATTTTAGAGTCAGTAACTCACCAACCCAAATAAAAATCGCGAAGTCGTTGACATGCTGCCCTGTCTTTCTCTGTATTTGTTTGAGGAACTGACCCAAATGTATAGATTGAGATACCAACAAATCCATTTTGTTCCTGCTGAATGTAACAAGTCTCTAGAGAGTAGAGTAACAATAACAAACAAAAAAAAAACACAGAAAAGTACACAGTATTAAAAAAGATAAGGGATATACCCTGTACTTTCTTCTATACAGTCTCACGGCTGAAGAATGCGCTAACAAAAGATGATGAACTACCACGTACGGTTCAAATGTTGAGTTGCCCTTGGTGCTCTCCATAACGCAAAATGGTGGAGAACATCGCTTAGGTGGGGAGGTTCCTTGATCATAACTACCTACAGTGAAGATATTGGGCTCGTTCACAGTAGTCCAATACTTGACTCTATCCCCGAACTCTCTAAAACACACATCTGCATAGTTTGTGAAGTCTTTTCTGCATCAAAATCCAAGTCATAATTCTCAATTCTGTCAAAAAAACGCAATATAAGGACATTTCTTCCTAAGCACAAAAAGTACTTTTTAAAGAATACAAAATCTTCACATCATTAAAGTGCATTTCACGCATCAATTACATGGTGTCTATGGACCTTTTTCACTCTCTAGATTTATGGTGTATTGTGCCTTCTTTCATCCACTGAGAATTAAGAACCAATTGCAACTGCAAACTGGTGCAGCTATAGGAGATATAAACATACATGACTTCACGACTAAGCCATCCTCCATATTTATCCTCAAGTGCCTGCGGGATATCATAGTGGTATAGTGTGACATGTGGTTGGATTCCTGCAAAAGCGAAAGACTTGTACTGTATCACTTGAAGAAACAGAATTGATTTCACTCTACTGTTTTTGAAATCTTAATTAAGGCATGTCTTATCTTACAACAAATGAAGAAACTCGTATGAGTCGTATCTAACCATTTCTAATGAGTTCATTGATGAGATTGTTATAGTACTGCAATCCCTTCGGGTTGACAGGTCCTCTACCATCTGGGAAGAAATTAAAGCATTTTCAAAGGGAGTCAGTCTTTACTGAAAAAATTATTAAAGAACTTTAAATTTCACCATTCATCGATATGTACCAAAGTTTAAGTTCAGTAGAATACTTGGTATCAATCTTGACCAAGAAATGGAAAATCTATAGGCTTCAAGACCTGTTTCAACCATGAGTTGCACATCTTCCTGCATTAAAAGATGAATCAGAAAGAATGCATTACCAGACAAAATTAGAAAGATAGAAGCCTTGTGTCTTCTGTACCTTATATTTGTGGTACGTGTCGCAGGTTACATCTCCATTTCCTCCACGCGCAAACCCTTTTTGTATAAAAATGCTGGTCATGAGAATTGGTTTACAATGCTCAAAGTAAATGAAGAAGTAAAAACTGAAAAGTTAAATTGTAAATACTATAACATATTCCCAGTTTCTCATTGATTCTCGCTTCAGAAAAAAGTTTGTTTGTAGGGAAAATAATTGATAATAAACTTATGGACTTTGTTTTCCTCCGATTACAAGAAGTTTATTTTAGATTGTATGTTGGAATAAAAATGATAATTTTGTTGTGATCCAGATCCAATTATCCAATAACTTGATTAAAGTGAGTGAAGGCTCATCAAAGCATGACTTTTTTTTTAACACATTTTCTCAAGTAAAAGTACTTAAAAATGATTATTACAATTACCATAGTCTCTAAAAGTATTTGATTTGAACTCTGTCTATTGAAATTATAAGGACAAACTTTTAGTCTTTTACCACTGAATTAACACCTCTTAGACATATGCGTAAGACAGTAGTACCAATACACGTAATAAAGATATTCCAAAAATGATAAGTAAGAAACAAGAACAATTCACAAACCAGTATGTGCAAAGGTATCCCAAATGCTAGGAGTTCTTCCATCTTCATTAGCAGCTCCTTCAACCTATTCATCATAATCACAAAGTACAACAATAAAATATAATCATAATTTAATTATTCTAAATAATGGTTACTTCTTTTTGGGGTAAAGTAAAAGAGAACCTGATAAGCAGAGGTGCCTGAACCAAAAACAAAGTCAGCCGGGAAATCATGTCTGCTATAATTATCAGTACCTAACACCCCAACAGCCAAGTTTAGTAGCAAAAAGAAAACAAGAGTCAAGCATGTATGTGGTTCCATCTTCTATGATTATGTTTTTTTTCTTTCTTTTTTTTTCTTTCTGTATGTTGCTCAAACATAAACTTAATTGAGTACTTACATATTAGGTTTGCAGCCATTTTTGCATTGTAGTCTCTCAATTGGATATTCAGGGCGCCAAGATTGTTTGTGACATTAATATTCATGTAGTGAATTGCGCTAATAAAGTCATGTGAACCCTTGACTTGTTCGGATTCATGGCTTATGAAGGTTGGAATTCTTGCATCTGCATTTTTCTTCATTGAGATTGGATAGTCTCCATATGGAGCAACGGTTCCACAATCCAAATGGATATCAGTTATAGTCATTTTTGCATTTTGGGCTCGCAAAGGGAGCTTTGGACCACCTCTGTAGTGATGTTGCGAGAACGGATGCCATCCAAATGCTTTTGAATTGCATATCAAAGCTACAAGGTCTGCTTTGTTTAGTGCCTAATGATTGGATTCAATATTTTACTAGCAAGGTCTGCAATGAACCATTTCATCTCCAAGGAGCCTCACCAATCAAACCCACTGCATCTCTTCAAATTTCAGAGTTTTACAACTTGTTCCATGTGTTCCAACTGAAGCTTTTAGCTGCACCAGTTCCTCTTGCTTCCCATTTTTCACTAAAACAATCTTGGCTAGGTCTTAACTGGTTTGCTTTTGTAGCTATTTTTCACAGAAAAATGATTCCTAAAGGACAGTTGTTACTATTGCAGTCTGTAGACATTTTCAAGTTTGATTGTGAGAATGCTACAAGTAGCCTTAATTCCATCTGTATCTTGCTTGCAATTGCAGTTTGTGTCAACAGAGGAAGTGTTGTTGTCACTAAGAGGATGCTCAAATGGCGAGATTTACCTCTTAAGCATGACACTAACAGATTCTTGGATTTGGCCCTGGCTACGAAATTGGGGTACAATTTTGAGTCTGCTAGTGTTGTAGTTCTCGACAGATTTTGGAAGCCTACTGATGCTCATGTTAGAGGTACAATGTTGGGGTTAGTCAATGGAATAATATGTACCAAAGTCAAAAATGGAGAGTACTTCCACAATAGTTTTGATGTCCTCATTTCTCTCCTTCAAGACCCTTGTTGGGTTAAGTTTGAGATAGCAAGAATTGTTGTCTTTTTACATTCCTGCAACTTTTTGGATACTAGTGAATCCTCTTTTAAATGACTATGTTCAAACTGAATCAATGTATAGTCAAAATTTAGCCAAGAGATTAAATGCTTTAAATCTAGATTTGGTTGCTATAGTCAATTTTTGGAAGATGATAAGTATTCCAGTACAAAAAAATGATCTTCAACTGACCTCTGAAGCTTGTTTTGTAGTAGATTTCATACAAGACATCTCTTATGAACTACTTATTCCGGCCTTTTTGAACATAATGGGGTGGCAAACTTTCGAAGCACTAGTTATGGGGGTTGCTACTATTTTTCATGAACAAGAATCTTATCATTATCATCCTCGGTTTTTATGGAAGATCAATAAATTTGTTCACTTTTTTTGTCAACTGGGATATGTGTGTAAATGCAACTCTTACTACTGATATACCACTTGATATTGAAGATGATTGTTTCACATCTGCTACTTCCCAAGGAACTCGTATAGTCCATCAAAGAAGAAAATATGTGGCTGTTTTTCATAGGAAAGTGATTCAAAAGGGAAATATTCAAGCCGTTAAGGTTTTGATTAAATGGAAGACTTTACCTCTTAAACATGGACAAGGATGTTTGAAGGGGAGGTATTGGTATAGGAATAAAGCGATAGATAATTAGTTTATTTTAAATAACATTTACCTTATGTTATTTTACTCTTTTAACCTCGAGGGTTGTATTTAAACATGACATTGTGCCTCATTTGAAATCAATCAATATTCCAACAATAAAATAGTGAGTGCTAAAGAGAGTGTTGAAAAGTGAGTGTTGCTAGCATTCCTCTTCCAACAAAAGTAATGCTAGCAACACTCTCTTTTGAACACTCTCTTTAATACTCACTCTTTCATTGGTTTAAATCATTGTGGGTCTATACTTTGAAAATTGAACCTAGACAAAATGGTGGGACATACATTGATTTCAACTAATAAAATAGTGAGTGCTAGAGAGAGTGTTGAAAAGTAAGTGTTGCTAGCATTCCTCTTCCAACAATTATCTTATTCTCTCTAAAACCCTAAAACTCCCATTCAACTATTTTAACATGATTTCTCTTTTATACTGAATGCTATTTTAAATGATTAGAATTCCTACACCCAAGAATTAGATTTTACCGGTTCGTCCCTAGAATCTATTTTACCGTCTCAACATAGTATTTTTGTAAATTTTATGTCTATGATCAGTAGTTCATAGGTTTCATATGATTTCTCCATGATTGATTAGAATCACGTTCAACAAAAATTTTACACTAATGTTTGTCTAGAAAGGGATTCCATTAAAAAAATGCATTTTTCTTATTTTCGCAATGCATATAACATTACACTCTAACACATCGCCCTACTTCAACGTCCAACCCACGCGAAGCAATGACGTCGTTCTTATCACAAGTTGGTTGCTAGCTTTTTTGTTTGGTAGATAAATAAGATAGATTTTGTAGTGGATTTGGTTGATCAAATTGTCACCATAGTTTATATTAATGATAAATGCTAGTAACATTCACTTTTAAACACTCACTCTTTCATTAAATGAAATCAATATTTGTCTCACCAATTTGTGTAGGTATATTTCTAAAATGTGGTCCTACAATGATGATATAAACCAATAAAAAAGTGAGTATTATAGAAAGTTTTCAAAAGAAATTGTTACCAACAATACTCTTATATTTTGTTTGGTATATGAAGAAAAAAACGGGAAAAAAAAACTAGACTATAACTTTAAGAACCCTAGTCTTATATTAATCAATACTCCTATGTCAATACCAAAAAAAAAAAAAATCAATACTTTTATGTACATAATTTTAAAATTAAATGATAAATCTTGTTATTTTTTTAATCTAATTTTGTGTATTGAAATAAGCCACGCTGACGGATTTGGATTGTGTGTTGTAAAAAAAGCACACAGTTTAATACAGTTATTCGTAATAAAGTTTCGATCTAAAACTTATGTTTGAGATCGTTTATGGTTGCTTTTGATCTGGACTGTCTGATCTGAAATTAATGGTTGTGATCTAAGACTGTTTGCTTTTTTTACGGCACACAATCCAAACCCCCACGCAGGCACCGTAAACAAAAACCATTTTCCGTGTGTCTTTGTTTAACGAAAGAGGAATGCTAGCAACACACATTCTAACTCACACTTTTCAACACACTCTCTTTGATTGGTTAAAATTCACATGGGACCCACCAAATTAAATTTATATGGGACCCACATGATTTGGTGGGACGATGTGAATTTTAACCAATCAAAAAGTGTGTTGGAAAGTGTGTGATAGAATGTGTGTCGCTAGCCTTCCTCTTAACGAAAAGAATAAGGTCAGGGTTTTGGAAATCGGGCAGAATGATTCGCTCCAATGGCGTTAGGCTTCTTTCATCTCTTCTCAACCGTGACGCCTGCAAATCCGTATGCGATCTTTCTCTCACGCTCCTTAATCCATCCATTTTATTTGCTGCTTATCTTTTTTCGTTGGTGAATTTCAGATCTATGAAGGAGTGTTCAATAGGACATCGAATTCTGGACTCTGGACTCTTTCCAGAGTTATTGGAGGAGGTACTTGTTATTCACCCTTTTCATTTTCTAAACAAATACTATCATCTTAAGATTTACCCTGCTAATTTTACAGATGCAGTTAGACAAGGACATGGCGTTAATCTCAACAACCGGGTACTACCAAGCTCATCAATTCGCGGCTCAGGTATTAATTTTAAAACACAAATGCATTAGAGTAGTATTAGTACTCCATCCGTCTCAGGTATTAATTTTATGGAGAATGCTAACCGTGCTCCAATGACATTGGTTAAGCATCCAAAACAAATAACTTTTTATGAAAAAGTTGTGTAATAATTACTTGATCAAAAGTAATATCTTATATTTCCAACCATTGCCCTGAGGGCACTGTTATCTATTGCATTTCAATCTTCTATAACCACTCCACTAATTAGAATTAGTAACGGTGTTTTAGCAAAGATACATATTTTGTTATTAAAATCTAACACTATTAATCATTTCTTTTTTTAATGACCGTGTAAAACTCAAATATGACTGATGTGAGATGGAGGGAGTACTAATTTACTTTCTTTTAGTTACTAACATTTCCCATATATGCTTGATTATTGACTTTTATCTTCCCTTTACAGCATCCCTGTCAAGAGACAGCAATTATGCCGCGTTTGAAGATTGGTCCCCGAACTGCCCAGAGGAACATAAAGACCTCATGTTTGATTATTACCGTGACACTTATATTGAATGTATTCCTCCCTATTTTCACGGCTCTATCCCTAGCGTGCGTCCTGAAGATTGCCTAAATTGCTCTCCGAAGTTTGGAAAACATGGAGACCCTGAAGCGATATACGAAGAAATAATGAGGTGCACACCTTTTCTCTTTATTCAATGTAGAGGATGCACATAGAAACTTGCATAATACTGAAGGATCGTTTTCATCTTTTTATGTTCTTTATTTCTTCTTCATCTTAGTTTGCTTTCCTATTTTCTTATAGTGCTGGTTGTTTTAAGTTAGAGTTCTGTAGTAGTAGTAGTAGTAGTATGCTACATGTGGCACAAAATCACAATTTTGGTATTAAATCAGTAGTAGTAGTAGTATGCTACATGTGGCACAAAATCACAATTTTGGTATTAAATCAAACATAAATCACGAGTTAGAATTCTAAGCTCTCCTTCTTTAACATCGAGTGTTGTGTGTCATTGCCACGATTTATCATGTTTTATCAACATACTTCTTTTTTGTTTTGGTCATATAACATGTTTATTCTATTATTTGACTGGTTTGTGTGCCAAACACACGGATGCAGACCAGCAGTGAAACAAGCAATAAACACCAACAAGTAGAAGTATTGTTGGTATTATTGAATTAGAAATTGCAAATGCAGATGGGAGCACACTACCAATCCACCCCAGAGCTGAGCTCCACAGAGAGATTACACTTCTCTGCCTAACAAACAGAAAACAAACTTCTGCATAACTTTCCCCCATTCTTGGATCACTCCTTAATAACTAAAATCACAACTAAACCACACCCTCTCACACCGACCCTACTGCCACGTCAGCAGTGCTACTCCCTATTTCTCCTCACATAGACTTTCAACACCTTAGGCCCACTTTGCTGGCCCAATATCATTGTGTTCCTATCAATCACCAGCTTGCCATAATTGTACAAACATAATGTTTTTGCTGTATAGCTCTGTACCCTTTACATACTATATGTGATAATTTAATATTTCTATATGTTTATCTTCAATGTGGAAGATCTGCGCGCTAAAGTATTGGGCTCTGAGCTATAACTTATCACCATTTTGCATATTTTACCTTTCACATCTACTTTGTCACTTGGGTATTGTTGTATGTATATACAAGCCTCATCTCTAAAGGGGTCTCATTTAGCCTTAAATTTGATTTGATATAAGATTTGTTATGGTTCTTTTTCAAAGTTCTAAGGTTGTTTTAAAACCATATTCGACATGTAGAAGTATTGAAAGATCTTTGTACATTCCTTATTCCATTTTTTTTCCTTCCTGCACATAAAGGCAAGCTCATGCCTTTCCTCCCTATGAGAAGGTGTACAGCAAAGATTACTTTGTAATGGAATGTCTTTGTGATGACTGTGGCCAACGCATGCGCCAAGTTGTTGTCTAACAACGGAGACCCTATAATAAGGTAACACTGAATGATCATTTTCATGTTTTGATGTTTATTTCTTTTTCTGTCCTATCTTCTTATTATGGTGGCTTTAAGTTAAAAGTTATGTAGTAAGAGTAGTAATATGCTACGTGTGGGATAAAATCATGGTTATGGTATTAAATCAAACTTAGAGTTTGGAATGGTGAATACGTAATGAGCTAGAATTCTATGGTCTCCTTTAGTAATGCAGGGTTGTGTGTCATTGCCACAATTTGTTATGTTTTATCAATATATTTCGTTTTATTTTGGTCATATAACATGTTTATTCTATTATTTGACTGTTTTGTGTACTAATAATCACTATGTTTATAAAGCTTGACATATATAGCTTAACAAATAGATTGTTTTTGCTGTATAGCTTTGTTCTCTGTATAAACTGTATGTGATAATTATATATTTCTAGATTTTTATCTTCATTTTGGGAGATATACGCTTGGTTCTGAGCTATACCTTATCACTATTTTGCATATTTATGCTAATTTTGACGTTTTTACTGGATTTCATTGCATATTTTTACCTTTCATACGTACTTGGTCACTTAGGTTTTGTCGTGTGTATGAGGCCCATTTAAATTAACTTTGGTTTGAGGCACGTTTTGTTTTAGCATATCTTTGGTGCTTGTTCGAAGTTTTAAGGCTGTGTTGTGTTAAAACCATTTTTTATAAGCCGAAGTATTGAACGGTCTTTCTTCATTTCTTGTTTTTTTTTTCTTTCTTTCTTGAACACGAGGATGCCCTCATATCCTCCCCATTGTAATTTCCTTCTCTCTGACAGTATTAGTTTTTTTTTTGTATTGTGACTTGCAGGAAGATATAAACCATCTTGGGCAACGGCAACATTGTTATCTTGTCAAGGTTATATTATATAGGTCATGCATCTTAGTGGTTCAATGAGCTAGCAATGACTTTTAAGTTTACTAATATATTTATGTAATGGTAGTTTGGAGCAATATGGGTATGTTTGGCAACACAAATAAGCTAGCTTATAGCTCAATGCTGCTATCCCTCACCAAATTTTCTGCAATGCATAATATAATAATTGTTTGCATGGTGTTTCTTCATACAATATAAAATAAAAACGCATGATTCATGATTTAAATTTCTTATTTATGGCGACCACACACTTGATGGGAAAAGACTTGGTTTTTGCATTTTTTGTTAAATTTCCTATCTATATTTCTCTTTCAAGTCACTAATAAGGCTAAATGTTTTCTTCGATAGTTGATTTATTTTTCTGGATTTAACAAGCTCAAATGCTTCTACCCGCCATAATATGATTACTAAGGAATATAGTGTTTCTTTATTTTAGATTAGATATGTTCATGATGTGATATAAAGAGAAAGATATAGATAAAAGGAGCTATTAAACGTGTTGAAAAATATTTGATGTACCGATTTGCACAGCATCATCACGTGGACTTTACATACAAGTCAACACTTTTCAAGAACTACATTGTGATGTATTAGTAAACCTACGCTTGTTTTTTGGATCACATACCTAACTCAACAATACTCCTATTTTGCAAGTCGCTAACATATCATTTTCACCTTTTCGCTTTCTCTTAATTTCTCTAATCTGTAGTCCTTACATGGAGAGAGGATTAATTAGCGTTGTCACTATAAACAAATAATTATTAAAGATCTTGATATGTTTGGCGAACATTGGATATGGTGGTGTCTTGTTTATCTTTTCATAATTCAAAATATAGTTTTAAAGATTTGATTCTCCTTACTTTTTAAGGAACTCAATCCCAAAAGTCTATTTGGAGGAATGATCTTCACCACGTTAAGGTGATTATTGCTAACATTTGTCTATCAAATAAAACAAAAAATTGGTTTGCTACAGGTTTATAGTCACAATCAAGCATATGTTTTAGGAATTTAGCGTTACATACACCTTAGCGTTAAATAACATTTACCTTGTGTCATTTTAATCTTTTAGCCTTGAGGGTTGTATTTAAACTTGGCCTTGTGCCTCATTTGGAATCAATCAATATTTCAACATTTATATTTTTCTCTCTAAACCTCTCATTCAACATTATTTTAACATGACTTTTCTTTTGTACGAATTCTATTTTAAATGATTAGAATTCCTACACTCGACTTTGATTTTGTCGGTTCGTCCTTAGAATCCATTTTACCGTCTCAATTGGTATCACGAGCCTTCGATCTAGCGCACATGACAACTAAATACAATCACAAGAATATCTGATTTGTTGTTAGAGATATGGATGATGAAGTTGGTGAAGATTTTTCTAACAACCATCAACCGTAAATTACTCAGCATCCCACAACCAACTACCACATCCAGAAGAACAAGAAGAGGAGTTTCTTCAAGAGCCTCGTCAACCACCTACTACAACCCAGCAAACTCAAACTTCGACTACAAATCACATATCATCTGTGGTTTCTGAAGTCGACGTCAGTGGATCAGCCATGGTTTCAAACACCACCAACCCAAAGGTTTAATCATCTCTACCTTCATAAATTTACACCTCCAAAATTGATGTTGTCTTTAGGGTTCCAATCATTGCAGCGAAGACAATCAATTCCACACCCACAACAATTGCGCAAAAATCTTCACCCCCTCCCTGATTCAACAATTTTTGTTCTTCGACCCACTATTGTTTGATGACGGCAACACAGAGAAATCACAGGGTAAAGATAGAGCAAGCGCAAAAGAGGGCTTCGACAAAGCCTCTTCTGTCTTAAGTGATCGTCGCAACACCAACCGTATTCTCCCGGTTTTGGATTCCGATAATAACTCCACCTCTGGAACCACCAAACAAGGTTACCACCTATGTGAATAATTATGGTGCATTTCTTACATTATTTTACACTTTCAATTATGTTGTTAGATATGTTGTTCCCACCACACAACAGTTGGCATCAACACTACACACAATTTGGTATTCAATTTTAATGTCGCAAATTGTCTTCCGCATGTTTGATGAAATACCAAAGTGTTATTTAGTTGTTTGGAATGCCATTAGTATCAGGTACATGGATAACAAGTCGAAAGATGCGGAAAATGGGCAAATAGAGTTTGTTGTTTCTACACTTGATTTGTTTGTCTGTGGTATATATGATCTACACACACCATTTGTAAATTTATCATCACCTTCGTGGCATGTTAGAACACTTGGGAATATTGGAAACAGTAGTCAATGGTGAGGAGTGGATGTAGCTTGTTACTCTTACTCATTCATGTAAGCATATGCTTTTATCATTCCTAAAGAGTAGAAGAAATACGAGTTTCTATGACGACATGGTAGCTATGTCTATTTTTTCTTTGGTGGTGTCCGGAATTTAAACCCCGGACCTTGCATATATTATGCATTGTCCTTACCAACTGAGTTAAGCTCACGGGGACGTAGCTATATCATTTACTGTATGGCATGAGTGTTCTAGAAAGACCTCTTTGAGTGAAGAACTGGTATTTAAATTGGGGGAAACAAAGAAAGAATAGCTCTTGCAAACTTGACTTTCTGTTTTTGCATTTTGGGCTCGCAAAGGGAGCTTTGGACCACCTCTGTAGTGATGTTGCGAGAACGGATGCCATCCAAATGCTTTTGAATTGCATATCAAAGCTACAAGGTCTGCTTTGTTTAGTGCCTAATGATTGGATTCAATATTTTACTAGCAAGGTCTGGAATGAACCATTTCATCTCCAAGGAACCTCACCAATCAAACCCACTGCATCTCTTCAAATTTCAAAGTTTTACAACTTGTTCCATGTGTTCCAACTGAAGCTTTTAGCTGCACCAGTTCCTCTTGCTTCCCATTTTTCACTAAAACAATCTTGGCTAGATCTTAACTGGTTTGCTTTTGTAGCTATTTTTCACAGAAAAATGATTCCTAAAGGACAGTTGTTACTATTGCAGTCTGTAGACATTTTCAAGTTTGATTGTGAGAATATTACAAGTAGCCTTGTAGCATAATAGAGAAAAAGTGCATAATAGAGAAGTACATGGAATAACAAATACAAGGCAGCAATAATATTTCAAGCTAGCAACCTAAAATATTTCCTTGTATACGCAGCAAAATCATTCAGCAGTATTCCAAAACAAATAATGTACTTCTAATTATCTCCCCCTTTGTCACATAAAAAAGGAGATAAAGCACCATGAGCTTCACTTAGAAGGAGAAGATCCATCAGAAAATGATGAATTTGATGGAACCGGCATAGGTATAGCAGGTGGTGGAGGAAAATGATTTGCCATAGGAGCATCAATACCCCATTTTGCACTAAGAGAATTGTACCATTGCCTTAAACATGTACTTTCCATAGAATCATACACAGTATGATTCATGATTCCATGAAATGCTTCAAACAACTTCAAGACATCCTTCCTAATCTTTTTTATTTCCCTCTCAATTTTTGCCTTCTTAGGAGGAGGTTCATCCATGGAAGGAGGAAGAGATGCGCCAGTTAGCACATTAAAAGAAGGAGAAGTGGATTGCACATTATGATAAGACTTTAGAGGAACAAAAGACTCATAAAAAGGTGGATCTATGAAAAACTTATCAATTGATTCAGATCAAAACAAAGTTGAATGATTGTGTTTTGGAGGAGACACATAGAGAGGAGCAACAGCTGATACTTTGTTTGTAGGAGCAGTGTTTTCAAAGAAACTTTGCATGTCAACCAAGTTTTGAAATTTTGGAAAGAGTGGATGTTTAGCAAAGTTTTCTAACAACCTAGCATGGTCTTTAGACACAGGAGAACTTTCTCTAGGAGGTTCTAACTCAGGTTCAAGACATTGAAGGAGATGTTCCATAGAAATAGGATTTTCTCTTTTTCTTTTGGTACCTTAAGATTGTGACACATTTTCAGCAGGGGGAATGTGAATCTCAGGTTCATCCTTCATTTGATGGACATTCTTAAGTCCAAAGGTTGAGAACTTAAAGCTAGAGAGTTCATCATCAAGTGGAACATCGAGTTTCTTGAGGATTTTTGACAAAGTCATTCCATAAGGGAGAGTGCCCTTTTTGCTGGGATTTTTGGCAGCAAGCATCATGTTTTGAATGATGATGTGAGGTAAATTTAGTGGTTCACCTATAAACATGTGATAAATGAGCAATATGTCATTGTGAGAGATTTGGTCATAGCTGCCATTTTTGGGGAGGAAGCTATAATGACACATGTTTGTTAGAATTTTTGTGATGGGAAGCAAACTAGAGTATGTGTGACCTGGTGCATCTGGTTTAAAGATTGTTTTGCACACAATTTCATAATCTAGACCTAAAACATCGTACCAATCATCACCATAAATAGTTGGTCCAGAAATAGGAATTTTAAGAATTGTTGAGATTTCCTCCAAAGATATGCGAATTTTAACATCTTTGATTGTGGAGACAATCAAATCCTTTTCAGGATAACACTCGGCCATTAGATAGAAGGCTTGAATTGCCTCTGGGTAGTGTCTTTCCCTAATTTGAAGAAATGGAACCCAACCTAATTTATCAGGATATTGTTTGATGAAAATTTCATCTCTTTCTAACTTATCAAAGTCATAGAATCTACCTACACCAATGGGCCTAGATGACCATTTTTCATAGAAGGTTTTGTTTAGAGAGGGATCAATCAACAGAGGGAACTTAGACTTAGACACAGAGAGATTACGAGACTTTACCCTTTTGTTGAAACTGACTTCTTTGACAGAAGAACGTTCTGATTTTTCAGACACCTTCCTTTTTCCTTTTCTCCGTGCAAGGGAGATTTCTGGAGAAACTTCTTGAGTCTTCTCCTTTTCTTTGTCACTTATTGTAGGAGATGCTTCCCTTGGAATTGCGATTGGAGAGGGAGGTTTCTCAGGAGCGATTTCTGCAGCTGTTTGTTGAGGTGTGATTTCAACAGAATCAGAGGGATTTGGGAGAGATTCGCTTTCCTTTTCTATTGGAGGAGCGATTGTTTCCTCATTTGTAGTGACAGGAGTGATTTTCTCAGGAATAGGAATAGGGTTAGGTTGTTGAGCAATTTCCTTTTGGACAACATCATCATCATCACTGATTTCATGCACAGTGTTGTCTACCTCATTAGTCTTCTTTGTTCCTTTTGAAGACATTAACCTATGTGACCTTCTAAGAGCCAAGTTTGGGGCTGATGTAGCTTTCCTTGGTTTGGTTTTAAGATGAGGAGGGGTTTGATTCAAGTTTGGAATAGTAGCTTGAAAAAGAGGAGGAAACAAGAAGTTCAAGGGTAGGATCATTTCTGGAAGAGAGGGTTCGGTTGGAGTGTGTTTTGGAAGTGAAGAAGGTTCTTCAAGAGTGTTAGGGTTTGAAGGTGGTTTAGGGTTAGGCTCGATTTGAGGAGAAGAATGAGGAGTAGCTTCGGTTGGGGTTTGGTAATCAGAGGAATCTGGTGAAGCTGGTGGAGGGTTTGCCGGAGAGGATGGCCGTGACAGTGGTGAAGGAGAACGAGGTGGAGAAGGTGATGGTGACGGAGTTCTGAAGTTAGCATGGTTTCCTTTTGTTCTTACCATTGTTATGGAAGAAGAAGGATTTGATTTTTCCAAGGTTTAGAGTTTTATAGAAGATGAAAGGTTTGTGTTCTTGGTGGTTTTGCAGAAGAAGGGAGAAAGAGTTGCGGTTTAGAGAAAGAGAGAGGAAAGTGAAAGTGATTTGATTGAGAGTGGTATTGGAAGCATTTTTGAGTTCTAGTGGGCCCACCAAATGATGTGATTAGCATCAATTTTGTGTTGGGCAGAGCTAAAGTATTTTTAGTAACTCTAATGATGGTTTTTAGTTTACTTGACTAGAGAAGTATAACTAAAAAATTTGAGCGTGAGCCCCACATATGCACAAATAAAGAGCATACAAAAAGGATGTTCTAAAGACATTCTAAGAATTAACATCCTATTTTTTATGAGGATTTTGAATTATATTTAATTTATCTTTAACAAAATTAAATTTATCCTCAACAAGAGGTTTAGTGAATATATCAGCTAACTGATTTTCAGTGTCTACGAAAATTAATTCGATTTCACTTTTATTCACATGATCTCTAATAAAATGGTGTTTTATTTCAATATGCTTTGA
>Ga0228710_1007877_pt1 | contig 15540 bp, 14 predicted proteins | sample MedpolnodulmetaG_FD_177995 | JGI IMG/M metagenome (GOLD analysis project Ga0228710, IMG submission 177995) | Root nodule microbial communities from Medicago polymorpha collected in Santa Monica, California, United States - pink nodules | ecosystem: Host-associated > Plants > Roots > Nodule... | reverse complement strand
ATAGTCTCTATGCTTTAATGATATCCCACTTCTCAATAAAGTTTGACTACGGATACTTTAAGAATAGTTTTCTTATGTTTAACGGGGTCTCACAATTAAGTTATACTTAATGTTTCATTAAACAAACTAACTATTCTAGGGACTTTATTATTTTGAAACAAAACAAAAACAATAAAGAAATGCCTTATTATTTATATATTCACAATATATATTTATATCATATATACAAAGCCAAGCTCAATCAATATAGATTGGCTATTAGGGCTTACTCCAATAGAAACAATACTATTTTTGAGGATCAACATTGGCGTATTCAAGACGTGGTGCGAAAGACCTTTTTGTTACATGATGAATGCATTTCTTACCATCCTAATCTTGGTTTGGACCCACACTTGTCCTCCTGAAGGTACACTCAAACTTAATATTGATGGTAGTTTTCTAGAAGATTTTGGTTGTTTAGGTGCTGGTGGTGTTGTTCGCAACCACGATGGAGAGTGGATAGCTGGTTTTTCTCACTATGAAGCTGGAGGTGATGCGTTATTAGCTGAGTTGTGTGCTATCCAGATAGGTCTTGATTTTTGTATTAAAAAAGGCTATGTCAATATTATTTGTAAGAGGGATTGTTTGGAAGCAGTTAACTTGATTACTGCTGGTCGTGATCAAACCTTGCACGCTTATGCTATTGACATCCTTCATATTAAAGATGCTTTACATGAAAATGTATATACAACATTGGTGCATGTTCTTAGGAAACAAAGTATGTGTGCAGATTTTATGGTTAAGAAAGGATCACATGCAAGGTGTTCTGCTTATTGGAACTGCCCTCCGCCTGGCATGGAATCTCTCATCCTGAAAGATAAGCTTGGAACTTAATTTCGTATCTCCCCCTTTTTTTTTTTTTTTCTTTTTCTTTTTGTCTCGTTACATTGTAACACTACCAAAAAAATATTAAGAAAATTGAAGTTTACAAAACTAACCTTCAATTTAAAACTAGTTTCAAATAGTTAAAATGGTTTTATTTGTCAAAATCAAGTGGGAGTAGGCTTGCTAACTTACTCCTTCATGTTTTTAGGTGGGAGTAAGTTAGCAGCCCCCATATATATATATATATATATCTTATTGACCCAAGCTCAGACGGACGGCGGCGGTGCGCGTGTGAGATATATATTTTCTTAAGCGCTCACTTATTCACAAAAGTGGGTACCCAAGGACAGACTATTTGAGGTAACCCTCCACTTATATAAACAATATCAATGTGTGTGTTTTATCCTATAAGGAACATTTTTATCAATTTAATAACACTAGTTATATCAAATGAAACTTTGCTTTGTGTTTACTCTTCCAACTTTCACTTTTTTTTGAGTAGTGTTCCAACACTGATCAACATGGTAAATTTGTGTCTCGTTTTATGCACAAAATTACATCTTCAAATACTCTTGCAACTAAATTGCGGGCAATTCAAAATCAGGGAGGGTCGTATTTTTACAAAGTGGGTGAAAGTTGAGGGCTAAAAAAACGTTTTTGATACGGGTCATGTTAATTTGCGCCTTTGGAGCATTGGCTAAAAAAGCCATAAGAGGAAGTTTTAAATTGAAAAATATGCTTTTTAAACTTTTTGATGTATTGACTGCACAACTTTCAATGTAATTCTACTACATTTGATTCTTTAATCAGTGTAGAAACACTCGTTAGTATTTCACTTTTTAAAATAGGGGCAAAATCGCTAGTTTTAAAAACTTGGACCGCCAAAAGTGCATTTTAACCTAATTAAGGTCAAAATAGACTATTTGTATTATAATCCTCTTTAGTGGATTCAAACTTTATACCTTGAAATTACCAGGTTCAACTCCTGTAAGTTAACTTCTCTCTATTGTATTTTTTTTTTTTAAGGAAAACTTCTCAACGTTAAATTGCTTGTTCTAACATTTATATTATCACGTAATGTCAACTCCAAATTTAATTATTATTAATAGCTAATTTTGGTCGGAATGTTTTACGAAAGAATTTACACTTCATCTCGAATTATAAAAAGAAGAAAAAATCATTCCAGGTTTATTAAGAAAACTACTCAAACATTACAATTTAGAGTATAGTTTTTTGAGAAATGATATTTGTAGAATCATTTTATGACAACTTTCTCTCTTATACTCACATGATGTACTTATCCTTTATCTTCTTCTTTTTTCTCTCTCTATTGTTTTTAACCAATGAAAAAAACAAAAATAAGGTTGTCACAAATGTTGTCATCAAATGGTTGTCAAAATATCATTACTCTAATTTTTTATGTTCTCATTAAAATTAATTTCATGGGAAGATGAAAAAACATTTTTTATTGTTTATTTGTTATTGAGAAAATGAGAGGTGAACAAATTAATTGCAATTTGTATTTAATTTCACTTTAAGAAAAAAAATAAATTTTTTTAATAACATAATTAAATGGGACAAAATTTGGTCCTTTTTTTTACAAACTATACACTACCCCCTTTCTCTCTCTTTTCTCTTTCGTAAACCCTAGTCGTCATCCTTTTTTTTCTTCTTGATATCGAAAAGGGTGATTTAAGGTCGGTTTTGATCTGAAATCACCCATCCTGGTTGTCTTTTCTTTCTATTTTAGGTGAATAAGTGATATATGTGTGTTTTTTATTTCTTGTCTTTGTGCGGTGTGTTTTTTATTTCTCGTCTTAGTGCGTTGTTTATTTGATTCAGATTGAAAGAGTATCTTTGATCAAATGCAAATTCAATCAATGGTTTTGACGTCGTCGATGTTGCAGATACGGGACTTGAATATAGTCATATTTGTAAGCATATGTTTTATTTCCTTTTATGTCATTAACATGGATGTTGTGATCCTTTTTATTTTTAGTGACTTTGAATTTGTATTCTATCGTTATCAATATACTATATCAATTTGAATGAATGAATATGTTTTTGTCAAAATAAAAATAAAAAATTCCTCTTTTTTGTTAATAATGTAGGACAAAGAAAATTAGTTTTTTTACTTACTCCCTCCGTCCCATAATAACTGAGTCATTTGCAAAAAAAAAGTGTACCAAAATAACTGAGCAATTTCACTTTTCAATACGATATTAATTACTTTTTTTCTCTTTATAACTCTAATTGATACTACTTCCATCATTTTCAATTCAATATATTCCACTTTACATTTATGATAGTGGAGAATGCACCAATACTTTACAAGTGCACTTAAAACTATTTTGTTCTCTCTTATTCATTTATACATTTTTCTTCATACATGTGAAATGAGCTTTTGACTCGGTTAATTCGAGAACGAGAGAGTATTTGTTAAACCGTTGAAATTCACGTGACAGCATTGACCGGAGGGAAGTGAATCTAAATATAAAACACACACAGATAGAATAGAAACCTTTAGTCATCCCTCCTCCTTCTTCTTCTTCTTCCATCTGATTGAAGCAGGATATGTTTCGCAGAAGCTTTAAACCCGTGAAATGGTAAACGTCCTCCTCCTTCTTGATTGAAGCCAGTTACAAAGGAGAGTGTTTTTAGCCTTACTGATTTCGTGATTTTGTGTAGTAAAAATGCATTGAGGATGGCTACTTCGCGTATAAAGATTATGAAACACAAAAGAGGACTCCAGGTGAAACAACTCAAGTGGGAGTTAATATATTTGCTCCAGAGTTGTCAGTCTCACACTGCCACAATCCGGGTACGTACGTAGGTAAACAATAATATATAACAACAAATTACCATTTTCACTGTCTTGTTGATTTTTCACGTGTTTTGTTTTCAGGTTAAAGCTTTTGAGATGGAGCAGAAGAAGATGGCGGCATATGATGCTATTGACATTTACTGTGAACTTATCGCATTACGCATGCCCTTGATTGAATCACAGAAGTATTGTTTTCTTTTACCAGATTTTACGTTGTCTCAACATGTCATGCTTTTATTGTTGGGTAAACAAACATTTTTATACCTAAATGTGAGAGATGTATCGAAATTTCAAACACATTTACGCTTTGTTTTTTGTTGATCAATTTAGTCCATCAAAATGACTAACAAAAGAAGCACTAAGGATTTGTTTGCAATTTTGATACATTTATGCTTTTTTTTAAGTGTTGAAGGGGAGGGGAGGATTTTGAAAAAATAAAAGGAATGAGCTAGTCGAAAAAATTGGAGACTTCGAGAGGGGAGGACTTTGGGGGGTTCATTTTGTTTCATAATACAAAATCGGCCATATTTATTTATTTTTATTTCCCCTAATTTTTTTTTCTTCAGAAACTGCCCTGGTGATTTGAAGGAAGCAATTTCAAGTGTAATATATGCAAGTCGATTATGTACCGAAATACCTGAGCTCCTGGATGTGAAGATGCATTTCATATCAAAGTATGGTAAAATATTTGTCTCAGATGCTGAGTTGCGCCCTGACGGTGGTGCAAATTTCATGGTAAGTTTCCTTACCTGCTTGAAGATTTATAGGACAATGTCAAAGATAATTTCATGCCAGAGATTTATGATTTAACGTTTTCTTTTCAGTTGATGGAGAAATTGTCTTCCAAACCACCTGATCATCCAACCAAGATAAAAATACTGGTGGCAATTGCTGAGGAGCATAATATCAAATGGAAACCCAATGATGTAAAGTCTTGTAAATACTCGTTAGTGGGATTTTTTTCATTCTGGATTTTTCCTTTAGTTTATTTTGATATGAAAAATAGGTTTATTCTATTATACTATTTTGACATTAATTACTTATTTGTTAAGATTGGGCAAAGTACTTTTGGGAAGGCAGCTTATGTGGAACCTTCTGAAGTCCACACTTCACCTGTTCATTATGACGAGGGTCCAGCAAATTCATGTGCTACCTATCAACCTGAACTAAAGCATGATGCATCTACACATTCATATGAACAGAATGCAAGCGATGCTGCTAGAAACGGTAGTGGCAATTACTCAACAATGCCAGGCATGGCTAATGTAGAAATTACATCTTCAGGTATTTTTTTGAAGGTAGTAGTTGCAATTTAATTTCTAGGCTTCTGTTTCTGTTTATTACCTGAATATTTGGGATCCTTTCTTTCAGAAGACGGTGTGCAAGAAATGAATTTTGAAGATTCATATTCTGAAAACCGGAGTGCTTTTCCGGTTGGTAAGCATTTGGACATGGAATCCAAGGGTGCCACCTCTGCTGCAGTGGCTGATATTTCATCTTCATTAAGAGCACACAACAAATCTTCTGATTCTGATAGTTATGCTCAAGTTGCAGACTCACAAAAGACAACTAGTACTCATGAACCTCACATTCAGAATAAGAAAAGTGAAGCAAAAAAGAAATCAAGCTCATTGGCCTCAATTCGCTACTTTGATTCCGATGATAGTGATTCTGAGGATGGACTTCATAAACGGAATTCAGCTAGTGTTGCCCGTCCTATTCATAGAATATCTCAGAGGACGTAAGCTTCTTCAAATTCTGGTGCAGTTTGAAGTTCAAAGGATGCTTCTTTATCTGAGGCTGTTGTGACTCGTGGTTCAAGGCTTGGATGGAAATGGAAATCTTCAAGGGTTCATAATAATGAACTCTGAAAATAAGGCAGGACCTAGACCTGGATCAGGAGATATTGAAGCATTTATGCTAATTTCTGAACCTATGATATCCTTAAATGAGGAAATGATGAATTCAACTGCAAGGGTACACATTCCAGTTCTCTTCCCTGAACAATGATACAAGATAGTGAAGAGGCCATAAGTTTCAAAAACTTTAAATTCTGGTGGAGACACTCCCTCTATGCAGAAGACTGGTCACCTTCTCTTGCTTTCATTTAGCAACATCGTACATGGTTGTGATGGGTTCTCTTTTTTACCACCTGAAGGGCAGTCTTGTAAAGATACCTGAAAGATGCATGATTTAAAATTCAGAATACTTTCCGGCTTGCTATTCCCCAAGTTTATTCAATTTTCATGAGTCTCATTGATCTTTATTTTTGTTTTTTCTTCTTATACATAGGACCAGAGGTAATATAATATACTCCCTTTGAACTACAATAGAATTTTTATTTTATTTTGAGCAAGCTTGTTCTTCCCTCAAAAGCATGTCATGGCCAACATAATTCACTGTAATCCTATAGTTCTTATGTTTGCTATCTTTCATAAACTGCAATGTGTGTGTGCTGTGCCAGCAACATAAAAATTGCATCATATTTTGAACTAGTTTTTTACAAAATCGGGTTCTGCAAAGGACAGTGTTTTTGGCACGTTAGTCATATCCTATAAATTATCACATGAGTTTCCCCTTCTCGCCCTTTTAAAACAACACTTGATGTTCCCAATTTTTCACTTCTAAGGTGTGATACTGTGTCTAATTAATGGAAAAGTCAACGGAGTAGTAGAACCATACAAATGGGAAGATAAACTTGTGATGTCAAAGAGGTTGAAAAGCTATTTGTACTTCTCCCACCCTCTAATATCCAAAAGTTTTGATCCAAATGATTGTGAGCATGAACATTTTTTTACCTTGAGGCATGGAGGAAGACCAATATAAGCCATACATACCATTATTGGGTTGAGTTTGAGTCGTATGTTTATCTTTCATCCTACTATAATATTGATTTCAGGATTTACGACACACACTATGCATCAACCACTTGCGCTAGACCTCAATGATTACTATAATACTGTCATGAGAATTTGAAAAAGAAAATTACTAGTGACATGATCAAAACTAAAGTTTATTTTCCATATTAGAGAAAGATAGTATCATGATGCACTATCTTGTTATGCTTTACGAAGAATACAAAATCAAACCTGAGCTTGTGGCATCTAGCTAGGGACATTGCCTCCTGGATTAACAGCATTCCATGGTAATGTACATACTATTGATCCTTTCTGGCACATGCTGCGATTGGGATATCAAGAAAATACAAGTCTTGTTGATGCTAAGAATGCTGGGGTTGTCCGTTTCAATGGCTGGGTAAAACCATGGCTAAATATTATTTTTCCAAAATTTAGGCCATTGTGGACCAAGTATGTTGACTTTTCAGGTAACTTCATCAAGAGTTGTCACATTATTGCATCATATCTTGGATATTGAGAAAATGTGACCCTTTTAATGTTGAAGAAAATGTATTTGTACGGAACGAAAATGAGAGGACTTCCATGTCCAAGCAAGTGGCTTCAGAATAAGAATTTTATAAGAAAAGCGAGCTTTTGGATGGACAAAAAGATCACAAACACTCCCATTTTTTGCTATTTAATTTACATTTTTTTTTGTGAAAGATGCTATTTAATTTACATATCACGTTTTACATTTGCGAAATTAATTGATATGCACCAAGTATTTACAAATGCATTAAAGACATTTCATCATATAGGTTTTTGTGGACTATTTATTTATATAAATATTAGCGGGCATATTTTACCAATTTTTTGTATTTGTATTCACTCTTAACACTCCAACAAAGATATAATTTTATGGGAAATGCTAACCGGTGTCCCCGGGGCACTGGTTAAGGATACTAAAAAGGGAAATTATATAGTAATTATTGCATTGAAAACTGTGTAATTAATTCATAAATAAATCAACAAAGTTTCCTTTTATGGTAATAAATTCCTTTTTTTGTATGCTTAATCAGTGCCCCGGGGGCACCGGTTAGCATGACCCTAATTTTATTTTTAAAAAAGAAAAAGCATTGGTCATGACACCGGATATGCTAAGACATCTACATTTTAAGTAAAAATGTTCTGATCACAAAAAGAAAAAAGGGAAGAAAAAGTAAAGCAGACTCAATTGACCCTTGGTGCAACATCCGATCCATATGTATTATTCAGGCATTTTATTCAGGTAGGTAACAACCTCACAATAGTGACACAAGCACCATCAGCACTGTGGTCCAGAGCCTGGAGGTTTAATATTGCTTTCATCGCTGTATATCAACAACATACCATATGTACTTCAACACCATACATCTCGGTACATATCTGAATTCGGTTCTTGTGAGTACAAAGGAAAATATAGCTGCACCAAGTTTAAAACAAAAACACCCTTCCACTTTTCACTCCTTGATTGTTTAAGCATTTGTACTTCCCCGTTTTGCAAGCCAAAAACAAGATAAAAATATCGTTTGCCTCACTAGATTACCTCAGACCACAGCAGCAACCACTAAAACTGATACGAAACTTATTAACATTTACACGAAAATACCAGAATTAATTCAGAAGTATTCATAAGCCAAATACAAACGGAAGCCACTGGGTCCAGTTAGAATACATAGAAAACTAACAAAGCAAGAAGGTTTTGGTGATAGGATACAATCTTGGGCTAAAATGGAAGCCCAAAGAATTGCACAGAGCCAGCTTAGGCAACTGGAGGACGAAGTACATGATCCTGTGAGGTATCCACTGCAGCAGGTGGCATAAATTGCCACATTGCAACTCCTGGATAACTAATAAAGGGTACCAATTTGTTGCCATGGGCTTGGCCTTGTGCAGCAAATGCCGCAGGGAGTGCGGTGGGGGTAGGCAAGAAACTAGGTGGTGCATTCATAGATTTCAGCTGCTGCTCCAACTTCTCTTTCTCTGCCTTGAGCCTCTGTTTCTCGTCACGGAGTTCGTTCTTCTCAACCTAGAAATTTATTTTTTAACGCAGTTTATATTGAGTTTTTCATTCACGAATAGGAAAATGTAAGACTTTTAAGGCATAAAAACTCAAAGGATCTAGAATACAGATCTTCTTGCAGGTCATCCACGTGCAAATTTACAAAGAAAAAAAAAAAAACCCAAATATAAATTGAGACTTCACCTTTAACTCTTTAATCTTTTCTTGAAGACCTGAGTTGGCATCTTTCAACTTTTGGGCTTCACCCCTTAACTGTGTCACCATTCGGACAGCATCAATCAGGATGGCAGCCTTGTCTGTTTTGGCAGGCCTTCCAGGCTCCAAAATGGAGCCCAATTCAATAAACCTAACCATGTCCATTATATTAAGTACACAGCAGAGCTACATATTTACACAAAACCGACAAAGAAATAGAAAGACAGGGGAAGGTAGACAGGCATAAAATATTTACTTGTCGTTAAGCCTATCTCTACGCAACTTCTCCCGACATGCTTTGGAGCTAGTAGCAGCAGATGACTCAGATCTAACCCTGCAACAAGAAATGAACAAGATAATGAGGATATCTTCCCCTATGTAAGATTTCTGGACTGAATCCAGTCATTTTTAGGCTTAAACGCAAAAGAGCAGTCAGTTTAGTAGTCAATGCTACAAGACGGGGAAAGATTATACTGTAAAGTTGGCCTAAAAAAACTACAAGGAAAAATTAATGGTATACTCGAGCAAGATTACATATGCAACACCATAGGACTTGTCATCTTGATTTGATTCTTTTAACACATACAACTGCAAGTTGCATTGCCATTTGGCGCAACATCATGAGTAGACATCTTTTAGCAGGGCCGTCTTAAACGTTTTAGAGACTATTCTAAAATTGGGCCAAAATAAAGTGTTATTGGGCCCTAAAAGTTATTTCAAAATATTATATTTCACCAAATAAGGCACCAAAAACTCAAAATTTGGCCCCACAAAATTTTTAGTTCCTGTGCTATTTGGTCTCCTTGCACCCCTTAATAATTGGCCCTGCCTGTAGTTGAAGGCTTGAAGCGCTCCTATTTTTATCGCTAGCAAGTCTATTTAAATTTACTGAAACAACTAACACTGCCTTTCAATTTCAGTCTCCAATCATTCTTGTAGTATACATACATACATATATACAAAGAAAATGGAATAGATCAGCAAATCATCTCAAGATTTAAATAGTGATTAGCTAGCCATACAAGTAAAACAAAACATATTGGAAAATAAAGTGAATGAAAAGCTTCAGTTACAAAATAAGATTTCTAAGAGCCTATACATGTTATCTTTATTCTTTTACACACATTGGTTCATTTTTTAGGTAGAGCAAAATCTAAAAAATTAATAAGAAACTGTTTAGTACAATGAAAAGGAAAAGGAATAGAAAATTGTGTACCTCTTCTTTGAACCAGACTCTTTGAGACCGTCAGAATCCCCTAATGAGCCATCAATTTCAGCACTAGCATCATAGTATTCAAAAAAGAAAAAAAAGTGAGAAAATTATTGTTTTTCATCATTGGAGGGGTGGGGTAGCTAAATTCATAACGAGGAATAAATCTATAAATAGCATCATGCAAATTGTTTTTACCCCTATCCACTTGATATAAAACATGGTGCAAATAGTACTGACCACGACTGCACCCATGTTATGAGGAATTGGGTTTCGTGCTCCAACTGGTTTGTGTGTTTTTTCTTTTACTATACTACTAGTTGATTAATTTTTTAATAAATTACCTAGGATTTACATCCACTCAATGTTTATCAAGTCATTTAGATGACACTGACTTCATTCAAACTACTACACAACTAAAACTTCTAGGGTGTGTTGCTGTAATGAGCAATTCATTTTCTACTCCATTGCACAAACAAAACGAGCAAGGCCTCATCACAAATATACAAGTTTTGGAAAGGTAAAAGTAATTTCCTAAGAGTAAAAAGTAGTTGAAATACATGTTTCACAATAATAAAGAATGCATTATTAAAAATGGTAATAAAGGTATAGTTTTCCCCCCCCATTCTCATGTCAACACCATCAGTCCATGCCTCCATGGAAAGTTGCACTGTTTGAAGTTAGAACAGCGTACCCCCTATCTCACTAAATGGAACCAAGTTTTGGGTAAAAACCATTTCGAAAAGGTTTTTCTTAACGGTTTCTCTGAAAGCTCTCTTAGGCCTTCCTCCACCCTCAATTAGAATATCCTCTATTTGATACGCTTTACTTGATACGCTTTATGGATTAAAGATTCCATGCATCAGTTTCTCATTAATAACTAAAATCACTTTACAAGTGAGTTTTTCCATCTTCTCCTCAATAGGTTCTGATTATGCATTTGTATCACTTTTATTTTCTTATGTTTCTGTTTAGTAGAACAGAACTATGGCTATTATTGATTGGATCTAAAACTAGCAGCACTTAGTGATAGGCTGATATTCTATGAATTCAGCATTAAAAAATATCGCTTTCTTCCATTTTCCTTATCTCTGTACAATTTTCCCTCATTTTGACAATTCTAAATGACGAATTAACATAGGGCAATCCAAAATTACAATATTTCAGTGAAATAAGAAACGAAAAATCAAATAAAAAAGATGAAAATTAAGAAAAGCAATGAGAAACAAGGAGTAGAACCCTAATTAGGAAAGACAGACCTGACATTGGAAGAAAGGTTGAAGGGGGGCTGAGTGGGCCAGGTGAAGGCGGAAGAGGGAAGAGCGAAGGTTGAATCGGGAACGGGAATATCATCATAAAAACCGTAATCGTTAATCCAATTCGTGTTTTCCCGGGAAACCATTCCGTGCTCTACCTACCTTCCCGGCGCGTGATAGCGAATCGCTTTGATTTTGATTTTGATTTAGAGAATGAGCTTCGGTTGCACGAATTGAGAAGAAGGTGAAAAAGAGGGGTTTTCTCAATTTATTTGATTTGATTTAATGATTAATTTAATAATAATGTTTAGTTTCTGGGAAAAGAAAAGAAAAGAAAAGAAAAGAAAAGGGTGGGAATCTGTGTTTGTGTGGGAGAGAATAGAAGAGAATGGGATTGGGTGATGATGCAATCCGTCGTCAACTTCTACCACAAATCAACTGTTTCGGCCTTGGACTTACTTACCCTTTATAAACTTACCAACCCCAACTTCCCTTTCCGACACTCTCCTTACTTTGCTTTTTTTATGAAACGAATACTTGTTCTATTTTAGTCCAGACAAAAATTTCAACATTTATTTCGGTCATTCACATTCATAAACAAATTTTGTTTTTAAGATTCTATTTGGACTATATTATATATATCACATACATCAGTTATTTAATAAATTTAAAAACAAACAAAAGTTGTTTATAAATATGATCATTGAGTACAATTTTTTTACTAAAAATTTTAGGTAAATTGAGTTTATAGACGGAGTTTAAAGAGTTTACGTCTTTACAAGGTATAGACTAAATGTAGATTGATTACGATGTAAATTGACTAAGTTTGGATCAAGTATGTATATGTTCTCTATATAATTACAAACTCGAGAAAAAAAAATTTGTTTTGAGGGAACAAACTCGAGAAATGTTAGCATCATAATCTCTAACATATGTTTTTTTTTTTGTGGTGACCGAGTTTGAACTCCGGACCTTGCATATATTATGCATTGTCCTTACCAACTGAGCTAAGCTCATGAGGACATCTCTAATATGTGTTTTTCAACACACTATCTTTTATTGGTTAAAATTTATATGAATTTCATCAAATCACGTAGATTTCATATAAATTTGAAGAAATCTATACAAATTTTAACTAATAGGTTGTTGAAAAGTGCATTACTAGCGATATGCTTACAAAATTTCAACTTTATTTCATATAAAAATTTGATCTATTTTTATTCCTCATTGTTTATAATTTATAGGCTTAATTACATGTTTGATTCCTTATGTTTATTTTAATTTTTAAGTTGGTCCCTTATGTTTTAAAAGTTTTAAGTTGGTCCCTTACGTTTTAAAAGGTTCAAGTTGGTCCAAAACGTTACTCACATTGGAATAAGTTAGTCCCTTCCGCGACATGATATTGAGTTTAATAAAACAAAAAATATTAAAAAAATATTTTAAAACTAGTTTTCTAAATAAGTTAAGTTTCATCATATTTTGAGAACAATACTAATGATTGAGAAAGTCAAAAACACTCAAGGATACACAAACATTTCAAATGCCAAAGGAAAATCAACAAACCAAATCATTAGTTTTAAAAAACAAACAAATTTCTTCTACATGTGACCAATAGTAAAAAAATATTAATGAAAGATCCACAATCTTTAATTTAATCCATCTATAAAAAAAATGTTTGTCAATTTTCATTCATATCAATTATATATGGTCTTTAACATGATCAATCCAATCACATGTTGACAAATCATTTATTAGACTGAAATTACGTTGAATTTGGTGATAGCAGCATATAGCATATGTTCGCTCATATCAATTATTTATGGTCTCTAACATTAGCACTCCAATCACGTGATGACAAATAGACTTAAATGATGTTGAATTTGGTGATAGCAGTCCTATTGCCTTATTGGGAAGGAAAAAAAGTTCATAATAAAAACGAGAGCTATCGAAAAGGTTGTCTTGTTCATTTTTTTTTGTTGACTAATAAAAAGGTTGTCTTGTTCATGTATAAGGCAAGTTATGTTGATACAACCAGAAAGAATATTTAAATATACAAATAGCATTTTGAAGTACTAATACCCTTTTACAATACATCAACTTCACAATTTGTTTGTCACTTCACATCCACACCAAACATAATTTTACAAATTAATAAAAAAAAAATCAAGACCACTCCTCTTAGAATATATATTATCACACAGAAATGAATCATATTTTAAAATTTAAATTGAAAAAAATAAAAAAAAAACAATTAAATCTTATTTACATCTTAGTCAAACTCTGTTCAATGTGCTGATCATCCATCAGAGTGATTTGGAGGAATGAGTTTGGTGAATAAAATGATCCATCCTTTTCCTAATTTCATCAGGATTTGCACCAACAGCTTTCTCCACTGGAGTTCCTCCACTCATCAATAAAAAGGTAGGCATGGCATTGATTTCCAACTTGGAGGCTACTTCCTAGATAGAGTCACAAAAAGCATAGAACAGTCCAAACAAAAGGTAGTTAGTTAAGAGAATTATGAGTGCAAATTTTTTTTGAATAAAAGAATTTTGAATGCAAGTGTTATGCATCAAAGAGGATTACATAACATATTATTATTGGTCACATATTAATGTCACTTGTTTATATTCATGATCAATAATGTTATTATTTTAAGTTTGCTTGAAACCCTACATGAATTTTTTTATTTAGATTAGTTTAGAAAATAAGCATATGGTGATGTGTATAAACACAGCCCTCAAAGTGGGGTTTGGAATCCAAAATAAACAGTTTCTTCCACAAGAGCCTCTCCACTCATCAAATAAATTGGAATATTGGCTTTGATTTCCAACTTGGAGGCAATTGAACCAGAAAATTCAGAAATCATTGAGACAAAAGGTGGTTACTTAGTTAGCACTTATACATAGAATTTGTCCCTTGAAACCACCCAAAAAGGATGATAAAAGATATTATTTTAGGCCACATATTGATATCATCTACAAAGTTAATAATGCCATTATTATATAGTTTAAGGCTCCAAACCAGTCTTAGTGATACCATGCTTTTGCTTGCTGATAAAAACACAGTTCATGTGACCTCAAAGTGGGGTTTGGAATCAGAAAATAAACAATTTGGGAATATTGGAGAACATTGCATGTGCTGCAAATTAGAGGCTCCATTTCCAACATAGAAGTAGATATCAGAAACTAACATGCAAGATTGTTTATGGTTCGGATCGGGACGGAAATCAAACTGTTACAAAAATTTGGTAAAACTGAACTGAACCGTCAAATGTTTGTCGCAAACTGAACTGGTATATATGTTTAGTGCACCATTTCTTTGGTCCTAACCGAATCAGAACTACCTTCACTGAAAACCGAACTGTACTATTTTAAACTGAAATCATTCTTTATGAACCGAACTGTGACAATTAGTTCACAAACTAAGTTTAGTTCGTTGGTTTTGTGTTGTTTTTAACAGTCCTACTAAAATATGTCAAACACTAGACACGCTTTCAATTTAAAATGTCGGTGTTGCATAGATAATGGTATATGGAATAAATAATTTTTAAAAAACACAAAGGAAAAAGGAAGACCTTACCCTCCATAGACTATAAAAAATTACCTTAACTTCGTCTACATCCACCTTCAGAAAGAGGACATCTTGATAGGTGGATGCCAATTCTTCAAAGAAAGGGTCCATAGCTATAGAAGGCACGCACCAATAAGCAGAAAAATGAACCATAACCTGCAAATATTTTATGAGCAAAACAAGAAAGCTATTAATATAACTATTTAGATTAATGCTATCTGAAGCTGAAGCCATAACCAACCAATTGTTATAATTTTACATGCAAACAAACTGATTAATAATTAAATAAATCATCATAAAATTGATGATACTTACAAGGTAACCTTTATTGGTAGCTTCATTGATGTGGTGTTCCCATGATTTCCTTGAGTCAATTTTCACAATCTTAGACTTTTTGTGCTGTTGTTGACCACCCATTATTTTCTACTTCTTCAAAAGGGTGTTATGTGTATATATACACACACTTTGGATAGAAATATATGAGTCCTACACAAACTATATATACTGTAGAAAAAATGCTGATTTTCCTTATAAATAAGACAACAATTGAATTGACTACGATATAACCAATCTTATCTAGCTGGGGCCATTATGTTACCAATTCTTCAGCTATGCTCATGTGGTTCTTGCACCAAATTAAGTTACAATTAGACAGACTCTTTTGTCATATATTCATAATAATAATTTGAAGGAAAAAAAAAAAAAACAAAGGAGGGTCA
>Ga0228710_1007875_pt1 | contig 15540 bp, 9 predicted proteins | sample MedpolnodulmetaG_FD_177995 | JGI IMG/M metagenome (GOLD analysis project Ga0228710, IMG submission 177995) | Root nodule microbial communities from Medicago polymorpha collected in Santa Monica, California, United States - pink nodules | ecosystem: Host-associated > Plants > Roots > Nodule... | reverse complement strand
TGCAATGGTTTCACCCGTTATTAACCGTAATTAATTGTTACGAACCGAACTGAACCGAACCAAACCATTACAAATCAATTAATTCATTTTCACACAAAAATCTGAACCCTTTTTCTAAACCCTAATTCCATTTCAAATTCAATCAAATTCAATCTGGCAATGTTCTAAACAAACCAGGTGACAAAATGCTATAGTGGAGGGAGGGACGAGTCATAATCCTGATATTCATTTTCTATCGGAGTTTCTTAACAAATAGGATTTGAAATTGAAAAAATAGAAATATTAATTTTCTATCACTGTAGGTATAAAGAGTGAACATGCTTAACAATTTTCTATCGGAGTTTCTTAACAAATAGCATGATTAAATAAGTGGTGTTCAGCTAGTTTTTTGTCATTTACAAATTATGCAACATGGTATTTACCTACAGATTCATTAGTACCTTGCCTCCTTTTGATAGGGTGGAAGAGGTGAAGATTGAAGATGGTGAATTTGATTGAATTTGAAATGGAATTAGGGTTTAGAAAAAGGGTTTAGATTTTTGTGTGAAAAGGAATTAATTGATTTGTAATGGTTTGGTTCGGTTCGGTTCGGTTCGTAACAATTAATTACGGTTAATAACGGATGAAACCATTGCAGGATATGATTGAATGTGAGCAGTTCTACATGTTCCCTCTTTTAATTTAAATAAATTTGAACCACTTATTTAATCTATTGGTGTTTTTCTCGTGGTTCACCGGTGAGGGACCTAATTGGACCCTCACCCTAGAATCCACCTTCATAATAACTCTTTTCATATAAAAACTAAAATGACAATAAATAAATACTTATAAGAACTGGTATGACAATAAATAATTATTTCGAAAGGCTAATATGATAATATTAATGAAGTATTTTTTACCTCATTGACTATTTTAATTAATTAATTGCACAATCAAAAATTACATTAAAAAATTATTGTAATTATTTATTACACAATCAACAACCAAATCAACTATTACCTCCTAAATAATCTTCACAATATTTTGTCAATGTAAAGAATAAAAACATATTATATTTTATGAAAATGTTCATCTAGACCAAAAATAAAAGAGTGAAGAGGAAGGCATGGTCCGCATGGAGAGAAGAAAAAAGAACAAGTGGGGGTGGAATGTTAAATGTCAAGAATAACCTTGATGGATAAGGGAACGACACATGGAGAGAAAAGGGAGTTATGAAAGTAAAGAAGCAAAACGTGGCGAGTTGATAGAGTGATGAGGTGTCACGTACGGTGTGTTCTGTTTTTATGTGCTGTTACCTTTGTGGTTTGTCTTTTTGTCTTTTAAGAAGAGGAACGGATAGTTTTGCTGTATTTAGGGGAAAGAGTGTGATGAGTGAGTGGGAAGAGAAGAGATTGAGAATTTGTTGTTGTGAGTTACGATACATACAACACACGTGTCGTTTTGGATGAAGTCAATGGATGATACTTACACGTGATGGAATGAGAATGTGACACGTGTTGGTTAAGATATTGGCTATATTGATCACAATTTACAAAGTTTGGTGTTTGTTTGTTTGTTTTTGTACGTGAGAAAAGAATGGAAAAGTTAAGGAAAGGGATTTTTTTGGTAAATTACATCAAGGTCTTTTTAAGTTTGTAAAGTTTTATTATTTAGTCCTTCTAATAACCAAACAATGATGTGGTAGAAGGACTAAATCGAAAATATTTACAAACTTAAATGATTTTTTATGATCAAAATAACTTAAGTAGTATCAATCTCTTAAAAACATCAAACTTAAAAGACTCATTGTGTACTTTACCAAATTTTTTGGTCTATTTATAAAAGAAATTTGACTCAATAAAAATAGATGTATTTGATCAAATTTTAAATTAGTTACATCAATTTTTATTGACTAAAATAATTATAAATAGAGCAGAAAGAAGTACAACCTTATGTCACTATTATAAGTGAAAACCAATATTTTAGGTTCATTCATTAAATGGTGTATGTGGTCTATAATAAAGATCATAAACATAATTAATTGAATGAATCTAAAATATTTAATTTTTCCTTATAATAATGACCGGAATGTGTACTTGTTAAAGAATGTAAAAGTAAATTTTACATTGAAAACAACATTTTCTATAGATTTAAATATTTGACCCAAAAAAAAAAACTCCCTTCGATCCTATTTAACCAGATACCTTAACTTTTCTTGACCCGAATTTTTCTTATAAATAGGAGCGGAGGAACTATTTGATTACACAAATTTTAGGAAGTTTTTATTATATGTTTGCTTAACTACTAAATTTGTCCATGTATGTAAATACCCTTTATATTTTACACATTTCTTAAGTAAAGTTGTATGTGCAATTAATGTGTCTATTTTGTCTGTTAATATTATCAAGTTGTCTTTTGTTTGTATGTGTATTAAATTTGACTTTTTATATTTAAAAACAAATTTTTAGTCACAATAGTGCTTAGATATAAGGATATGGAGAGTAGTAGCTAATGTTAATGTATTTCCTCTAGTATTGTTTATAAGAGAAATTTTCATCAACAGAATTTGATGTATTTAGTCCAAATTTTAAGTAAATTTTATTTACTAAAGTCAAACTCATTTATTTTAATTAAGTAGTTTAGTGGTTAGAAATTCATCATTTTAAGATGAATAAGTGAAATGTTGGAGGTTCGCACTTCGACTCTTGCATATATTATACAATGTCCCTATCAACTAAATTAAGTTTACGAAAACAAGTCAAACTCATTTTAAAAGAGTTATAGTTTTCTTTCTTCTTAATTTTACTCTCTCGTTCTAAAATATAAGAAAAAAACTCAATTTCTTTGTCCCAAAATGTAAGTAAAAAAAAAAAACTTTTATCCTTTTTTTTAAAACCATCTTTTTCAAGACAAACTTTTGCTCATTCTCATGAAATTAAATGCAAATTACATTCATGTACCACTCGTGAAAACACAGCAAAAGAAAATACAACAGGCGTCGTAAACATACGGACACCTTCAAACACCATTCCAACACATAATCTAAAAACTCCACAAAAAAAAACTTTAAACAAAAAGCTAGACATGAGGCTAAAATATACAAAAAAGGAAAAGAGGTTAGCAGTATCTCAAAATGCCAACCACCGAACACAGCCATGCACTCACTTAGAAAATTTCCTTCAAAAACATTCACTTAGAAAACTATTCTTGTGTGAACTTTGATGATGTATTTTTTGAACGTGATATATTTTTCACGTTAAGGGTTGTATCCTCTGCAACTGGTTGTATACTTCTTATTCAAACAGGTGGTGTGCCTGTAAAAGTCACTCTAATGCCATAGCTAACCAATGCGTTATAAGGTAGCAAATGAGGAAAAAGTATCGTGATCATACATGGGGAAGATCTTGTTATCTATAGTGAGTAACACTACAACAGAAAACAAAGCTCTTCCGATTCTAAGAATTTTAAATTATTATATTCTTACTATAAGATATAAAAAGCTAAGTTGAAAGATACTCAAACCATCTTATATAAACATCTTTGAATTCACATATATAATTTTATGCAGTTGTAATTTAATATTTAAAAAGTGCATTCTTAATCTACACATTGAATAAAGGCATGTTTCAGCACCCAAAAAAAAAAAATCTTATTGATATCCTCTTCATAAATTTTATTAATATATTCTGTCCAAATTTTTATTAATATATAAAAATCTAATTAAAAAAATATTGGAGCAATATAACCCGTACACCATACTTCAAACAAGTGGGAAAAAACTAGACAAAAAAGAAGCCAGCAAAGAAAGAGATAGAGTTCCACCCTATAACTATAATGGCATAAATATGTATACGTACTCCTCTATGATTTTTCAATAATATTTTTCTATCAAGTTGCTTGACAAAAAATAAGGCAACAAAAACGTAGACCGTACGCATCAAACATAATGATTGAGATCCAACGGTGGTGTTACTTGTTTTTGTTGAGTAAACTACCACCAAATAAATCATTGACACTTTGTAGAATACTTTCATACATTTTTAAGATTATGAATATCTTCAAATGATTCTAGACTCTATTAGATCATCAAGTTGATCCTTATATTTAATCATTAATTTACAAGTATGAATTTATTGGATTTCAACAATTTACTTGGTAATTTGATCTTTATATTTAATTATTTACTATCAATTTAATCTTTAATGATGTTAGAAAGACCTCGGTTAAAATGAATAAAATTTAATAGAGTTGATGTACAATATTTTGATGTTAACTCTTTAGTTTTGCGAAAAAAGAGAGCCCTAATAATTTAAAGTTTAGTCAAAAGGTAAATAAAGTTTAGTTAAGAATTGTTCTATAAAGAAATCAAATTCAAATTTTAATGAACAATTTGTCATTTAGTAGTACTGATTAACTACTTAATTAGTTTGTTATGTCAAGAATCTATTTGAATTGCCTTACAAACTACAGACAAATTTGATGGATTATGTTTTTGTGTCATGCTAACAAATGTTCTTAAGATATTGAGAGTTCAAAAGAAAAATTATTTTATAAGTTTTCTGTCGAAAAAGTTTCTTTTAAAAGTTTGAAAGTGTTAAATACATATATAATTTAAAATTAAAGAATGATGCATCATATTTTCAAATTCAAAAATCATTTGACGTGTGTTTAGTTTTTTTATGGAGGAATTGATTTTTTAGAATTGATTTGGTTAAAAGTAGTTTTGACTAAAAATGATTTATCTTTGAATATAATTATGTAGAAGTAAGTTGAATTACACATTTTTATGTAAAAATCAATTATAGAATCAAAAGCAATAAATTTTAGCCTTAATCAGAATCAATTCTGCAAACAAAAATAATTCTACCTGAAAACAAACAAACATGTTAGAATCAATTTTACACTTTCGAAATCAATTTTGGTCCCTTAAAAATACAATCAAACATATACTAAGAAGACTTAATCAAAACCTATAAACTATGAAGCATAGACTCTGACAGAACATCTGACACTGACATGGACACGTTGACACCGCTAATGTAAAAAATATAGGACCCGACACTGTTACATATATGTTAATTTATTTATAGACGGTCTAAAATGAAAATTAAAATACATATATAAACATCTAACTTGAGCAATTAACGTCATTAGAAAAAGTTCTAGAACAAGATATCATAATATTTGACCTTTATTTATTCATCTACTATAAAAAAGTTAAAAATGATATAATCAACTATAATGTCTATAACCACACATATGTAACTCTTGTATCTATGGTGTGCGGAAGCAAGAGAGAAAAAAATTATTTCAGATATTTGTCTGAGTTGTCCGACACGGCTCGTACGAGTGTTATATAGATGTCGGAGATCGATCGTAAGAATGTCGAAGAAAAGAAAAAATTAGTTATTAAGATACTGATTCAACACATGTTGTACGAATGTCAACACGGTCCATGCTTCATAGCTTAAATATAAGATAGATAAATTTGAGCATTTTATATATACATTCTTATTCTTCACATACACACATTCAACACTTTATTATTTTTTATCTCTATTTTTTCGATCAAATCATCAATTTATCACACATCTATCATTTTATTTTCTTTATTTTTCCTCCAACCGGTAGATTGGATATTGCAAGTTTAAAAATCATTTTCCATATATATATGATTGATCAAACTTTTGGTTGCTTGATGTTAAAAGTAGAGGGAGCTGAGAAAACAACAAGGAATCTCCGGACAACACGGCAGTGTGTAACACAACACAGAAGATCAGAAGAAGATTATTAAAGGATCAACTAATGGGACCCACATCAAAGGCCAAGTTGCATGCACATTATTTTATTTTAGTATTGTGGCTAATTGGGTATGTGACACGTGTTTGATAAAAATGAACAAGTTGCATAGGATGACGTGGCAGAACATGAATGTGGTGAAAAGTGTACGTCGTTTGTCAGAGTGATTGTGACTGGTTGGGAAGGGATCGGTAATGGTGTTGCAAGTTGCAACGAGACCTCGTTATTTGACACGTGTCGTTTTTATGTTGATCCTCTTTCTTTGCTAGTTGCTTTTGTGTTCTTTTTGTTTCCATTTTTTAAACAATAAATAAATAAACAACTTGATTTCTGACTGAGTTTATAATCATCATCATTCGATTTACTAGTTCTTTAATTGGATCATTTTGCAGTACAAAATAATAAGATAGAAATAAAATTTGTTTCAAAGCCAAAAAATTAAATAAAAAATTAAATATTGAAACTTTTAAAATATTAATATACAATTTAAAAAAATAGTTTTATCTTTAACATTTTAATAACTATGTTCTAAAGACAGAAATTAATATTCTCTCATATTTTATGAAACAACACAATAGCTGCTTAAATTTGTTCTGCGGTTAAGTTACATTAAACGTTGAAGTTACATTTTATATGGATTTTAACTCAAGTTCATACGAGGATTTAATTGGTAAACATCAAGACAATGTTTATCCTTCAAAAATCAAGACAATGTAGATAATTTCAATCAAATACTCCAACATTTCAATTCATTCATCGACATTCTCTAAAAAAAATTCATTCATCGACATGGAGATAATCTTAAGTTCATGTGTATTGTCGCATCATTGTTTGATGTTTCACGTATCATAGGTCATATTTAAAGTTAATCGAAAAATTAATAGATTGATGTGTAATAAATTTAGAGACTACATAAATCATTAATTGAATGTATCCAAAATGTAAATTTTTGCAACTCGTGGATGTATTGTGTTATTTTGAAATTAAATGATTAAATTTATATGATATATAAAAGTTTATCTACTAAGTTGTCTATTCATTCTTTTTTAATAAAAAGATATAGCAAATTAGAAAACGACGACTAGTTCAAGCCAGCATGCTAATCTAATAATGACTTGAACACCAGCTTGTGCATGGATGTGTGCAACCAATCGTATCTTAGTATATAACAAATATGATTGGTTGAGTTTAACATATGGTATTTTGCTCGAATTGTGCTGGCTTAATTATGTGGCTGTAAGTGTTATAATAGTATTGATGTGGAAGGAGTTTTAGGGGAGTCAATGTATGGAACAAGTTGTTACTTTGTCTGGTCTGTCACTTGTGCTATAGTATTTACGTGGGAAATGATATTTATACAACCAATTTGCTACAACTATTTGACAACTTTCTCATACTTACATTATATTCTTATTCTCTTTCTACTTTTTTTTCTCTCTATTAATTTTGATCAATCAAAATAGAGAAAAACAAAATTGTCAAAGAAATTATCCAGAAAGAGTCGTATAAATATCACTACTAATCTATTTATATGTATTCTTATAAGTAGGTTTCGGAAGAAAAATGATTCTCTTTAAATATATATAATTGTACCTCAAATTGTGCAACTCGTCGTGATGGATGAATTAAGTTGGCCCACCGTTCAACATCACATTGAAGCAAGCCTCTTTTCATATTATGGGTGTCTTTTTTCTAACACACAAGCCGATAGCGTAATATCCTAACGAGTATATTTGAAACATTCTTTAAAAATTTAAAATTAAGTAATTATTCATTTTGAAAAGTTAAAGATCATATTTTTCAAAACATAAAATATACAAATTTTATAAAAACTTATTATTTAAAGTCTGTAAAGAGTGTTTTGGAGACACTCATTAATATATCCATATTCTTATTAATGTAAAATGTGAGATAAAATTTCTACAATTGATGATTTTTTTTTTTTTTTAACATAAAGTTGAAAAGAAATTCTAAGTGAACTTTGATGTGGAACAATTTCAACACTTGAAAATTGTTGTGAGTCTCTTGGAAATATTCAAGTCTTCACTCCTTTATATAGAGGTGTGAAGGAGACGTTGTTGATTTGCCAGCACATCAAAAAGAGTCGTTTGAAGCTTGATCATATCAGCAATGATCTGTTGCTGGATTTGGTTATTGTCTTATGAAGGAACAATTTCAAATCCATTCCATGTATAGAGGAATACCAGCGTAGTCACAGTTGTTGTTCTTGTACTATTGCAGACACAAAACAGAGTAGTGGAGATAGTTGTTGTACTATTGTCCTTTTTCAACGTTCTCCAAAGAATAAGCATCCAATGCCTTCCAATTCCTTTGAATTAGCCGTTGCTCTGGGCTTCTATTCTTTTGCACAGATAGGCGCGATAATAACAACATTTGAACAATCTTTTGAAGCTTCCCGTCTTCAGCTTCTGAACCTTCAGAACCTCTGATGACTTCAGCTTCTGATGTCCAGCTTATGATGAGAGTGTTTCTGATGACGTCAGCTTCAGAACCTCTAGTCTTCAAAACCTCTTTTCTTCAGAATGCTTCCTTGCAACACAAGCTTCCTTCTTTTTGTAAATTCCATTGCTCTTATTTGTTCTTCAGAACCTATGCATTTAAAGACACTAAATTTTTGTCTATGGTCTTGCACATTTGAACAAATATTAGTGATGGATATTTGGCAAGTGTACCAAAAACTATCGAAGTAGTAATAAATATCGTTCCACAAGGACTGTATTAATTTCAATTATAGCACGTACGTTACTCGTCAGGATGTGTAAAAGTTATTTTGTTTGCCCTAGGCAGTAGATTTGAGTGCATTAAAAGTAAATATAAGTTTGTTTGAAAGATGAATGAGAGATGAATGATTAAGCCGGTGAATCCGCTATTGCTCTATATGAGTAGTTTATGGCCCTTTATTCTTAATTACTATTCAATCTTTACGACAAATTAATTAAGTAGTTTTGATCAATCTCTTGACTCAAAACCCTTTCCTAAGTTATAACCTTTTAATCTCTTAAACCGATTGAATAATCGCGGAAGCGATATCAGAACGTTAATTCATATGTCATAATCCTCAATTTCCTATCTCTAGGTTCCTATGTTGAATCAAACAGAATTACTATTTCAGGATTAAAAGTTAGGGTTAATAGTCATTCAATTCCCAAGATCAATTTATGTGATTGCAAGAAGCTAGGGTTAATAGTCATGCAAAACAATCATATAAAAAGCAATGAACATAAGTATGAACACAAGTATCAACTACTGATTCATATATTACAATAGGTTCATCATGGCTCAATCAAACTAAGAGTTTAGCTACTCATAACTAAACAATCATAAGCATAAACAAGAGAAAACATACATAAATCTAACCAACGATGAGTTGGTATGAGATTCAGGACTTGTTCTTCGGTCTCCTGGTGTCTTCTATGCTCAAAATCGCAATAAGAATATGTACCCTAATCCTTGGCTGCAGCTGGCTTTAAATAGAAGAAAATTAGGGTTTCAGAAAGCCCATCATCGTGCCATGTTACGATCCAATCGTGGCACGATGGCTTCATTAATCCTACGTGGCAGTAGACAAAATCCAGAATCGTGGCACGTTACACAAACCTTCATGCCACGAAATTTCCAGTGATAATTCCTTTGTCCCACGTTCATCAATCGTGCCACGAGCTTTCCTCAATGTGGCACGATGCTTCACTCTTAGGCAATTTTTCTACCTTTTCACCAGTTTCTTCTCTTGAGCTCTTGTTCCTGTTTTAGTCTGATTTCACCATGAATTACAAGTAGTTGACTCTCTAAATGCCATAACAAAGACATAAATATGACTAAAAAACTAGTGTTGATGCACAATCATTAATTAACATATCCAATTGACAATTTTTTAATACCTTGTTATCATCAAAACTCAAAGGGTAATGTTAAACACATTTTGTTCCAACAATAACTAGGAATATTTGTATGCATAATGTCTTTTTTTTATTTAAGATGAGTAAGGATGTTAAGACTCATGGAGAACGTAAAAGAATCCAAGAAGAAAGAAGTATAATATATGCTTGAACTTCTGTGATAGGTGGGATTAATTTCTAGTGAGAAATCATATAAAACCAGACTGTGTATCCTAGTGTATGCTGCCATGGATCCATCGCCACCGGACTCTGCTCAACCTCATGTATAATGTGAATCATGAAGTCAATGAAAGCCTGATATACCTGAGTTGTAGCATGAGGAGGCATAACTGACGGATATCTGGAAATATCCTGGACATGATTGTATTGTCTCCTTATCTACTCCGGTCAATGTTGGTACTTCTTCCCTCTTATGGGCATAATCCAACCAGAGTACCATCATATTTCGTTAAAGGGCTGCACCTCTCGGTGTCATCATAGGGGCCAAATATCCACATCATTCAAAAATCTTGTAAGCAACATGATTAGTGAATGACGATAACAAAGTTAGATCAGAAGGCTCCCCGGAGAAAGCATTACGGATGCGTCATGCTGCCCAGGCTCCTTATGATGCTCAACCTGGTAGTATACTTCCTGAGTAAGGTTGTGGTTGTTCTCCCTAGTGGAATTGCAGTATTGGTTTTGAGAAGAATCAACAACCTGAGACGTACCCATGTATGAGGTTTGCTCCCCATCATTCCTACGCTCTCGTTCCCGTTGAGGCAAAAAGTTTCGCCAGCTGCCTCTCTTTGCGTAAGCTTACCGATCATGGTCTCCTTGCCTAGCCTGTGCCTGTTAGCCATATCTACACAACATAAAAAGTAAAAAAAAAAATAAAAACCAATGAAAAACTCATTCAACCATTTCAACAAACACTTGGAGTGAAAAATATACAATCTTGATTCACCGTGCTATTTACATTTTTAAACAACCACTTGAACTTAAACCTAATCTAAACAACATTGACAACCGAAACTTTCAAATATGTGATCACAAAGTAACCAAAAAATCAATTATTTATACAACCTTAATAGTAACATTTTACCAATTTTTTTATATAAAAAATACCATATAAAACTAACAATGTGAATACGAGGGATTTGAACACTTACTTGTTGATAACTTGCTTGCATTTGAAGAAAAAGTTGAATGGAGATTAGCTTGGGTGAATTTGGAGTTAGTTTGACGAGTTTTTGTGTTTTGGAATAATGAGACTTGTTGTTGTTATAGAATAAAACCATAATGCAACGGTAGTTAATTACTGTTGGTAAAAGAGCCAACGACAGTTAACTACCATTGGAGACAATTTAGTCATTCTCGAATGACTGTGGGAAACTTTGAAAGGCCAAAGAACAATTTTCATTAGTATTTATTGTTACCATTTACACGAAGAAAATTGTTGTTCACACTTGTCTTAAGGATGAAAAACACTTGTAAAAGACGCAAATATCCCGGCATCAGCTAACTACTGATTTAATGAATCGGCGGCAGTTAACTACTGAGGTTCCATCGACAGTTAACTGTCGATGCTCTATTATAAGAACATAACAACACATAGGAATTTTCAAAACTCCATTGTTGCGGTTTTGAGCTCCATAGGTTCGATTTTATCAAAGCTTAAGTCATTCAACGCCAATTACAAACACAAAATCAAGTAAGTGCTTATTATCCTATTACATTTGCTTTTTTTGATTGAATTGTTAGATTTTTTTGGATAAATTGTCACATAATTAGGTTTTGTTGATTTTTTTTTATTTTTGATTGTTTGATGCTGGCTGTTTATAATTTGATTGGATTGTTAGATGTTGATTAGAGTAGAATTGATTGAATTGTGGTAGAAATTTTTAGGAATTTGTGGTAGAATTTTTAGGATTAGAGTAAGTTTTGATCTGATGTTTGGATTGTGTAGATATGTCTCGGAAACAGGGCGATGCTGCTCAATTAAAAAAAGAGGGTGAGAAGAAGAAAGAAAAATCGATTGTGACATGTCACAAAATCGAATGTGATGGTTCCGTAAAAAAAACAATTTGAAGGTGTCGGTGTACAATCAGTCAAGGCTGAGGAGGAGCGGAAGGACATGTTATTTTGTCCCTCAACCAAAAGTAGCTGCTTTAGGGACTGTTGAGGACAACCCAATTGAATTAAGCGATAAGGGAGATGATTAAATGTAATGGCTTGTAGTGTCTTGATTTGTTGGATGTTTTTTTTATTTATGTTTTTTGTTTTGCTACGCATTTTGGTACCATTTTGTATTGAATAAAGTTGTATAAATACGTGTATTTGATAAATTAGAATAAAGTTGCGTATTGAATTAATTCGAATAAAGTGGCACAAGTACACAAAATCAATTAAAAAAATACAAAATTTTATTTAGTTTTAATTTCATCTACATCACATTACATTCTCCTTAAATACATGTGGTATCATCATGATGTTCGATTTAAGTTTAATTTTTGGAAGTTTACTGGAAATCTTGGCATTGAAGTGTCTTATACATAGTGTAAAAATTTGTAAGTCTGTTTGAAAACTCAAAAGAATGAAGAGAACAACACATGTATTCTACATAATCAACTATATAGGTTTTCACATCGAATCCCTTCATATAAGACGCATAACGACGAACAGGAATGGATTCCAAGAGGTTGCTTTGAACTTAATCTTTCTGCCTTGCCAACTGACAAGTTTCAATTGATAGAGGAGCATGATCAAGTACAAAACAACATCTTAGAGATGCATTCCCTTACGTCCCACTCATCCTATACAAAGGAATTTAATGTGAAAACCTATATAGTTGATTCGGTAAAATACATGTTGTGTTCTTTTCATTCTTTTGAGTTTTCAAACATACTTGCAATCCTTTACCCTAAGTATAAGACACTTCAACACCAACATCTTCAGCAAACTAACAAGAATTAAACTTAAATTCCAACAAAATAAAGACACTACATAATAATGATGCTACCTAAATATACTCTTGTGGCAGAATCAAACTCTTCAGAATATCTTCAGGCGATCTCAGCAACGTAGCTTCCATCTCAATTCTCGGGAACATGCGTTCATGATAATATTTGGAGAACATGCTACTCATGCAGTCATTGTTTGTCAGCATTATCTTTTCAGTTTGCAAATAATTGGGACGTGTATACTGAAGGTCTTCCACCCTCCTTGTGTCTCCGATGTTGAGTCCTTGATTGATTTCGTTCAGTTGATCCTTGAGATCCTTAAGCGTGACATCTACCCAAACCTTGAAAAAAAATGAGGGTTTCCACAGTTTAAACGTACTTGAGGTTTGAACAAATTGTCCATTGATTCAGTTCTACACCATAAGAAATTAAACAATCAATGAAAAACTCATTCAAATATTCCATCAAACACTTGGAGTGCAAATTATACATAAACCCTAAAACTCATAACTATAACATAAACATGCAAACATCTTAACAAAATTAATCAACTTACATCTACTCTAAAAATGAATCATTATATCTTACTTGTAAATCTACTCTAAAACTAAAATCATAAAAAAAGAAAAACAAAAAAATTTAAATCAACCTAAAACTATAATTATAAAAAAAGAAAAACAATAACACTACGATAACTTACTTGTGATTTTGTTAAATAAATTAGGATGAATTTTGAAAAAAATGAGAGTTTGAGTAATTTTGGTAGAGATTTTGAGAGAGATTGATAATTGATAATGGATGAGAGATATTGGAAGAGTGAGTTCTACCTGAAATTTATATCAGGATCGCAGCGGCAGTTAACTACCGATGGATGCCGCAGCAGTTAACTACCACCGGTTAGTTCCTTTGACAGTTAACTATCGAGAAGTATTTTGGTTTTTTTTCGATGTTTTTTTAGCCTTAAGAGTTAAGACAAGTGTGAACAACAATTTTTTTACACGAATGATACCATTTACCCTAAAAAAGAAGTAAATATATTATAATTTGTTTTTGTAATGTCTTTCCTTTTTTTTTCCTTCACCATTCTCTCTCACTTTAAATTTGTATTGAGCCTATGTGAATTTGGGCCAGACTTAAATGATACTTGTTAGAGAACTTCTCTTTACCCAAACGATTTTGCTTATTCCCAAGTGAAATGTCCATATTGCTCCTGCGTGAGTTAACTCATGTTACGTGATGTTATATGCCCAGGCAGAGCCTCATTTCTTCATTTCCTCATTTCTAATCAAATCTCTCTCAAATTACCCCAATCCGACAACAAGAACAAGTAAGTTTTCACTTAAATTATGTTGGTATGATAGATTTTTTCACTTAAAATAGAATTTTTTATGTTTAGTATTTTGATAAAATTTTGATATTTTTTGCAAGAAATGATAGAATGTTACATGTAAATGACTTATAGTGCTTAATTGTTATGATGTTTAGATGTTTGCATGATTATGTCAGATTTTTTACAATTACATTAGATTTTTTTAGTTTTAGGGGTTAGTTTAAATTTTGATTTTTTCGCCAAGAAATCATACAATGTTACATGTAAATCACTTATATTGCTTAATTGTTTAGATGTTTGCATGTTTATGTTGTAGTTATGAGTTTTAGGGTTTATGTATAATTTGTACTCCAAGTGTTTGAGGAAATGTTTGAATGAGTTTTTCATTGATTGTTTTTAATTTCTTATTGTGTAGATTTGAAGCAATGGCCGGGTGGATCGACGTTCATGCACAATTCAACGGTGGCGAACCTCAGAGGTTGAAGGTTCGGTGTCTTGGTGTAACGTTAAGAGGTCTCAAGGATGAACTGAATGAATTCAATCAAGGAGTCAACCTCGGAGACATAAGGAGGGTGGAATACGTTCGGTATAAACGTCCAACACTCGACGAGGGGAGAGTATCATTCAGTTGGGTAGAATTAACGAACGACAAAAACGTGACGAGCATGTTTTGGGAGCACAACATGTTCCAGTGGATCGATATGTGTGTAATGTTGCTGAGATCAACTAAAGATATCATCAAAAGTTTGATTCTGCCAGAAGGTCGTGATTAGGTAGGGAATGCACCTTTCAACTACAACAATTGTCTTCCTCTGAATGGAGTAATTCAAACTTGTTAAACGGCAGTTCCCAAGCATTCACCCGTAAGTGTTATTTTTTCATTCAAAAGATTAAATTCCTGTTAGTTTGGTTTAGATGAAGGTATTGAAGTGTCAAGGACTGGACCTCATTCTTTTGGCATTTGAATACCATCATCTAAACCAAACTAACAATAATTTACTCTTTCGAATGAAACAATAGAACTTCTGGATGAATGCTTGAAAGCTGTTGTTTAACAAGTTTAAATTTACCCCATTTAGAGGTAAGATAATTGTTGTAGTTGGAAGGTGAATTTTCGAATGTAATGTAATGTAACTTTTATTCGAATTCACGCTGAGTTTAATTAGATTTTTTTTTATTTTTTTAAGACGTAACTTTATTCGAATTTATTCAATACGCAATTTTTATTCGAATTAACGATGAATTTATTCTAATTTATTTATTTACTTTATTGGAATTTATTAATTAAATACGCAATCATAAGACAATGCAAATATTAAAAAAAGCGTGTAACAACCGGCCACAGTAGCGTGACTTAACTCACGCCAAGGTTAACATTGACGTGACTTAACTCACGCTAGGTTGGCCGGTGGTATTTGTTCAAGAATATGTTTTTTTGAAGTTGGTCAATTATTCCACCTTCAATTTAACTCATTTCTACATGTTTTTTCTACTCTTTTGACTGCATTTAGTACTAATAAAACCTATGGTACCCATTTCTCACTATAAATACCCCTCCAAAACTCACTATTTC
>Ga0228710_1007874_pt1 | contig 15540 bp, 16 predicted proteins | sample MedpolnodulmetaG_FD_177995 | JGI IMG/M metagenome (GOLD analysis project Ga0228710, IMG submission 177995) | Root nodule microbial communities from Medicago polymorpha collected in Santa Monica, California, United States - pink nodules | ecosystem: Host-associated > Plants > Roots > Nodule... | reverse complement strand
GGGAGTGTTCCTTGTTACTCTTGAACATTGTTTTGCAGGATTCTGTAGAAGATACTTGGAGGTGGTGTTTAGATCCCATCCATGGATACTCGGTGCGTGGGGTGTACCGCTTTCTCACAACTTCGGGCGACTTGGCAGATAGGTCTCAAGTTTTCGACGTCTGACATAAACTTTTACCTTCCAAGGTGTCAGTGTTCGTGTGGCGCCTTCTTCGTAACCGACTCCCTACCAAGGACAATTTGGTGCGGCAGAGGGTTCTTGTTCATTCAGATGCGGTGTGCGTGTCCGGGTGTGGGAGTAGTGAAACAGCAACACACCTTTTTATGGATTGCAACGTATTCGGGTCTCTTTGGTCTCACATTTGGCTTTGGTTGGGTATCTCCTCGGCATCATCAAGCGACCTTCATCAATACTTTATCCAATTCACTAACATGGCGGGATTGCCTAGATCCACACATATGTTTTTTAAAATTATCTGGTTTACTTCTGTTTGGGTAATTTGGAAGGAAAGGAATGACCGTGTGTTCAACAATAAGGCATCCGTTTCCTCAATACTCATTGAAAAGGTCAAAATGACATCTTTTTTGTGGCTGAAATCGAAACAGGCTACGTTTACCTTTAGCTATCATGATTGGTAGAATCAACCGCTCCTCTGTATGGGCGTCCACTTGTAACTGTTAATTTTTTCACCTGTTTTCGCATTTTGGCAGTTGTGCTCTATTTTAGCACACTATTGTACATACTCTTTCGTGATCCCCCTTTGCACGCCTTGTGCGAGGTAAATCACCGTTGTTAATATATAGCATTTTTGTTTGTTAAAAAAAGTATTGAAGAACCAGGACAATTATTAAGTTGAACCATTTTTTATTTAAAGAAAGAAATTTGGTTAGTAACTTTCCTTTCTGATCTATTGATCAATTATTTTAAAATAAACATGATTATTCGAAAATCATAATTTATGTTTGAAAGGCTTCATGTTGTGAGACTTTTGATTCATTTGTTTTTTCCTGGATAACATCTAAGGGGATGTATTGAATTGGGATTTCATGTGATTTTAAAAGACTTTTTTAAAATAAAAAAGTTTTGTGGTATTCAATCAAGACATTTATTGAATATAAATAAATTTTGAGATATTCAATCAAAACTTTTTGTTCAGGGCAACGAAATCCGGTGGTATTCAAATGAGATTTTGGCCGACTTATAAAATGTCTGTTGGTATTCAAAAGTATACAGATTTTAATGGATTCTTTTATGCAATGGATTTTGTGAGACTTTTTAGATAAAAATACACATAACATTTTCATTCAACAATCTCACAAATATCCTTGAGACTTTTAGAGACTCTCATAATTTTTGTTTTGTTCTTGTCTCATAGCACACTCATACCTTTTTCTTGTGAGACTCGCTCTTGTTATTCAACTGTTATTCCCTGTTCACCATGCTTGTTCTCTTGTACACGTTTACATTCATAGTAACTATTTGTAGATTTATAAGTTTTTCGTTCTATTTAAGTCAATTTTTTCTTCTAATTTATCATTTTGTTTTTTTAGCAGTTTGTTTTGTTGTTTGTATACCATACCTTGCGTTACTTTGCAACCTTTTGTTATTATTATTAGTAATATTAATATTTTTTATTTTGAGTAACTTGTTATTATTATAATTATTATTAGTAAATTCCATATTTTAAGTTAATAATTTTTTTCATTTACTCTTGTCATTTTGAATCTTTCTTAATAATCCATGTGATTCTCTCAAATCTTAAAATTTCATAAAGTCTATTGAAATCTTTACAAATCTATCTTATAAATCCATTAAAATCTTATGTTCAAAATCCTGATTGTAAGAAGTCATTTTAAAAAGTCTCTTAAAATCCCATAAAATCAATAGACTCACACAAAGTCCTTTAAAATCTGCAGGATTTTGTTTACCAAAATAATCTTTTAAAATCCCAATCCAATACAGATCTGTGGCAAAGAACAATCAAGGAAGAAGCATACGTTTTTGTTTTTGTTTGTGACTAATTTAAGGAAACAAGTTAAATGATCAAATCATTAACATTTATCACATGACACATTTTAAGTTTTATGTTTCCCAATTTTGAGCCATCAGATTAATTAGATTGAATGCTAGAATTTGGTGTAAGTCTTTCAACTTATACCTAGTGTCAACGGATCCTGCCTCATATATATATATATATATATATATATATATATATATATATAGGGGTGGCTAACATACACTCATCCCCAAAATACTAAGGTGCAAGTTAGCACGCTACACCCACTTATATTTTACTAAAGCACCATTTTATTTTTATTCTTATTAGTTTTAAATAGAACGGCAGTTTTGTAACTAAGGAAAAAAAAGTTTTCCTATTTTTCCGGCATAATTTCCGTGACTTCCAATTACCCATGTTTTTTTTAACCCGATTTATAACTTTAGCAGACATTTGCAAGAAAAAACAACAAACACTCCAGCTTTCCTTAAAAAAAAAAATACACTCCAATTTTTTTTTTTGTTGAAACAAACACTCCAGTTTATAAATATTAATTTTTTTGTTTAGAGAATTTATAAATATTAATACCAAAGAAAACATATCATGTAATAGGTACAAAATTTTAATGAAATAATATTTGGAATGATGAAAGTGGGTGTAAGTTAGTGAGGTGAGTGTAAATTATTTGTTAAAAGTTATAAAAATAAGTGTAAATAATCAAGTGGATGTAAGTTGCTAACTTGCACCTTAGTGTTTTGGGGTGGGTGTAAGTTTTTTTTGAAATGATGGGGTTGGGGTGGGTATAAGTTAGCAACACACACATGGGGAATATTAATGCACACACACTAAAATATTAGAAGGTGTGTATTATTAACATCGTACAACTTTTTGTTTTGGACTAAAATTCCAAACATCATTTTAAAAAACATGTTTCATTCAATGGGCAGTATAGTAATTTTGCTCTTATTTATTTATTCTCTCTCCTTAATATATGATTATCCCATCTGAACCAAACATTCTCTTCCCTCACGCCTCTCATGACCGTCGCCGACTACTCCTCACCTTGATGCCAGCACCCCTCTCTCCGCCCCAACCACTCTCTCTCATCCAACCTATCTCTCTCTCTCACCCAACCTCTCTCTCCCCCTCTGCTTTAATCTCTCCACCCTCGCCGTTGTGACGTTTTCCTCACTGTCGTCAGTCTCGTGGCGATGGCGGCGGTGAGATCCACTTTATCGAGTCCTCTGCCATCTCTTTAGACAACATTGAGTTGAGATCCACATAGATGTTGTCCCGATGATGAAACTAACAAATGAGCCATGGCGTGGGATCGAAGAGAGGTGAGGGTGAGCACGACAATAAACAACGGTGCTGAAGAGCAAGAGAGCGAGACGACAATGGTAGAATATTTAGAATAAGGAGCACTAATATGGTGACTCAGCTAGTTCTAGAAGTTATTATGACTCACCTTAATCTAGAAGGATCTAGAAGGTATATTGTTAGGGGATAATATTGAGTATGTTAGGGTGCACTATTCTTATTATAAGTATGCACAAGTCAATATAAGCATTGAATGCCTCATTATGATAATCAATGAAAAATATAATGACTTTCTTTTCTTTTGTTCTGAACCGGCCAAAAGGATCATTTGCCCATTTACTTAGGCCCAATACAATCCAAAGCCCAAACACCATGTTTGGCAACATTACTTGCGACACACCCCTTTCCCACAAGGTGGGCGCACGGAGCGAGCGAGACCGGTTCAAACGAACCACAACGTCTCTCTACACGTTCCCGCAATAAACTCTCTGGCGGTTACACTTCCCAGGATTTCGTAACCGCTAGAGCCAGGTGTGCCATTACAACGGCTCTGCAGCCCTCCACCTCTATGAATAGGGGACTCATAGCAGTCCCCAAGGTAGAATCTATCTCTTCCTCTAAACCCTCACTCTATGATCTCTACTTACTTGAGCATCGGAGTGCCTGCAGGTACACACCCCCCATCCGCTCCAAGAAGGCATTCTGACACATTCTCCCACCACTCAAACCAACGCATTCAAAGCACCGGCAATCACCTTTTGATCACGTACGATCAGTGGCACCGTCTGTGGGAACAATAAGCTCTCCCCGTTTTTATACTCAAAAACCAAAGCTTTCCGAAAAATTATCATGGCTGCCAACGGTGCCAATTCCCAGATACGAAGTGAGATTCGCATCCCTCAACGGGATGGCATGACATCTTCACCTACTCCTAGGGGTACACCCAGAGAGTAACCGATACAAATAATTCCTCTCCAAGAAAGGCCATTGCAAGGTCCTACCCGACCTACAGAGACACCTGAAGATGCCACGCCAATTGGTGCCCTCATCGGCAATCTGCTCCGCACGGTTCAATGACAGACGTCGTTAATCGAGGAACAGAACCGACGCCTGATGGATCTGGAGCAAGCACGCCCTCTAGTCTGAGCCAAACAGACTCCTTCCCCAGTACATAGCAGAAGAGGAAGGAGCCCTCGCAAGTCACGTTCCAGATCTCCGCGACATGCAGTAAGCGTCAGATCTTCGAGTTACACCAAGAGGTCAGTAAGAAGGAGATCACCCAGATGAACTCCTCCAAGGCGGTCTCCTCCCAGACGATCCCCTCCGAGGAGATCCCCACCTAGACGATCCCCTCCAAGGAGATCCCCGCCAAGACCTAACGGACGCTCTTGGTCTTCCTCTAGCTCTGAGGACACTCGCAATGCCTGGAATGACCGTAACGCTTATGGTCGATTTACTCGGCGCATCCGGGAAGCTCCTATCCTTTGTGGGATAGAAAAGCCTCCCTAGATGGACTCATACGACGGGACAACCGATTCAGACGAGCACATCGAGAACATTGAGGCAGTTCTCACATACAGATCGGTGCAGGGCGCCGTAAAATGCAAGCTCTTTGTCACTACGCTGCGACGAGGAGCCGTCACCTGGTTCAAGAACCTACAGAGAAACTCCATTGACTCATGGAGCGACATCTGTTACGAGTTCACGACCCACTTCACCGCTTAAAGGACGCAACCAAAAACGGTGGCATCCCTTGAAGCCATTGTTCAAGGAAAGAGCTAACCTCTCTGGGATTATATCGAGAGGTTCAACAAAGAAGTTGTTCAAGTAAGAGGTGCTGACGAGACAATGAAGCGGTACCTCATTGCCAAAGGTCTCCGCGAAGGCACAGGCGTGAAAAAAGTTGTCCGTTTGGATCACCCAAGGACTCTCTACGAGTTCCTAGCGATCACAAAGATCTACATAGCATATGAAGAAGAGCTGTACGCGAACAACCTCAACAAATCTAGGAAGGAGGAACCTGCTGCTGAATCCTCCAAAAAGCCCTTCCATGAGAAAAAGAGGGAAGGCAAAGTAACTCGTGAAGGCAAAAGACCCAACGGTCACTTCACCGAGTTTACGCCCTTGGCCATGTCCAGGGAGAAAATTCTCGTCGAGATTGCAGTGGCCGACCTAACAGAAGCTGGTGTTAAGCCACCAAAGGCTCCATCTCAGGAGAGGAAGGGAGTTGACAAAGCAAAATATTTTCGATTCCACAAATTCCACGAGCACATCACCGACGACTGCATCCACCTGAAGGATGCCATCGAACTCCTCATCCAACGAGGACGGCTCAAACAATTCATCAAGAACCCCGAGTCGGAAAGAAAGATCATCGAAGTCATCGACGATGGCACCGAGACTGGCAAAATAATCGCCATGTCCGTGGAGCACCTGGGCGATTTCCCTAACAACATGGAAATCACCCCCTACTCATGCACTTGGGAGCAGTTTCCCTCGGCCAACGTCATCACGGGAGGAACACTGAACATCTCCATGGGAAGCATGAAGAGAAAGTTTGAAGAGCTCATGAGTGTCAACTTGCTGGCCCCCTCCAACCATGGAGGAAGACCCCCTTTGACGTTCTACGACTCAGAACTACCCAGTGGGGCCTCAAATTCAGCCATTCCTTTGCTCGTACGAGCATCAATGGCTAACACCGATGTCCGTCGAGTCCTAATTGACACAGGGGCCTCATGCGACATCATGTACACCGGCATGTTCAAAACTCTTCAACTTACGGAGAAAAACCTTTCTCCATATGTTGGAAATGAACTTACGTGGAACTACTGGTCATCTTCGGCGAAAAGGAGGCCAGGAAAACAATAAGGATCCCATTCCTGGTGATCGATTGTCCTTCTCTCTATAATTGCATTATATGGAGAACCAGGCTCGCCCATTTGGGCACTGCATGTTCAACCGCTCATATGAAGTTGAAATACCATGCAAAAGATGGCATCATCGCCTCTCTCAACGAAGACATCGAAGCTGCAAGAAGATGTTTCCTCCAGGCTAACAAAGCCCATAACTCGGTTTCCCAATCCAACAAACCTGCTGAGGACAAAGGGAAAGCTGATGCGAGCACTCTGGATGCAAACTTGGTCGAACTTGACCCTAGGTTCACCAAGGAAGACCTTAAGCAACAAAAAAGGGAGAAGAAGGATCCGCTCAACGCGAAACTTCTTAGACCTATTCCTGACGGTGAATTCGAGCTGGTCCCTTTCGGGAACGACCTCTCGAAAAACTTTAAGACCGATAATGATCTTCCTGAACTTGTCAAAGCACAGCTGATTGCCTGTCTCAGGGAGAACACAAACCTATTCGCCTGGAGCGCAGCCGACATGCCCGGAATCGACCCTAACATCGCTTGTCACCAGCTGAAAGTGGATCCCAGAGTAAGCGTTGTAGCCCAGCGACGTAGAAAGCAGTCTCCTAAAAAATCAGAGACTGTAGAGAAAGCGGTAAAAGACCTCCTAGAGAAAATTTTTATTTCTGAGGCCAAATACATTACCTGACTCTCTAATGTTGTACTTGTCAAGAAATCTAATGGAAAATGGCGTATGTGTGTTGACTATACCGATCTTAATAGGGCCTACCCTAAAGACGCATATTCTCTTCCTAACATCGATAAACTCGTAGATAATTCCTCCAGCTACAAACTTTTATCCGTCATGGACGCCTATTCTGGGTACAACCAGATACCCACGACTGAAGAAGATAAAAAGAAAAAAGCTTTCATGACCGAATAAGGAAACTATTACTAGAATGTAATGCCCTTCCGTCTGCGAAATGCGGGGGCTACTTATCAACATATGATGAGCAAACTCTATGACAAGGCACTTCTGGGCGACATCCTTGAGGTCTACATGGATGACATGATTGTAAAACCCCAACAAGAGGTTGATCATGCCACCCATCTCAAGAGAGTGTTCGAACTCAACTCGAAAAAATGCACCTTCGGAGTACAAGCGGGCAAGTTCCTTGGTTTCTACCTAACCGAAAGAGGAATTGAGGCGAACCCAGATAAATGCCTAGTCTTTACTAAGCTGCCCACGCCCCACTCCAAGAAATGCATCCAAACACTCAATAGTATGCTGACTGCCCTCTCAAGATTCGTGGCTAAGTCCGCTCAACATGATCTCCCTTTCTTCAAGCTCTTACGAAAGGAGACGAAGTTCGAGTGGACAGACGAGTGCGAGAACGCCTTAAAACATCTCAAACAGACCCCCTCAGCACCTCTAGTTCTCTCACGACCCGAGCAAGGTGAAGTATTGTACCTGTACCTTTCTATTTCCTCTGACGCGGTAAGCGCCGTCCTCATCAGAGAAACAACAGAGGGGAAGAAACCAGTCTACTTCACCAGCAAAGCGTTGCTAGGGCCTGAGACGAGGTACCAAAAGATCGAAAAGGTGGCTCTCGCCCTCCTCACGACGGCTCAAAGGTTGAGGCAGTACTTCTTAGCTCATACGGTAATAGTCCAAACAGACCAGCCCATTAGACAAATCTTTGGTCGCCCCGATGTGGCTGGTCGGATGATGAAGTGGTCGCTCGAACTATCTGAGTTCGACATACACTACGAATCCAAAAAGGCACTGAAGGCGTAGGTGTTCGCAGACTTCCTTGCCGAGATGACCTTCCCGATGGAAGATAACACAGAAGAATGGACCGTCTTCGTAGACGGATCATCCAACTCCAAAGGAAGCGGAGCTGGAATAATCATAGAAAACAACAAAGGTATCCTTGTTGAAATTTCTCTTGGTTTATCTTTTCCCATAACCAATAACACTACAGAATATGAAGCCTTCTTGGCTGGCCTACGGACTGCCCAGGACCTGGGAGCCAAAAAAGTAAAAATCTTTACCAACTCTCAGTTGGTGGCCTCCCAAGTCACAGGCAAATTCCAGGTCAAAGAGGAGCACCTCCAACAATACGTCCAGTTGGTACTAGAGAAAATGAAAGAATTTGAAACTGTCGAGGTAACTCACATTCCCCGTGAACAGAACACCAGGGCAGATATTCTTTCGAAGCTCACTAGCACACGGACTGCAAGCGGAAACAAAACCGTCATACAAGAAGTCCTCAACAAACCAAGCGTTCAGAGGCAAAAGGCTCAGCTCCACGAAATCAAGTCAATTATTGGGATGGAGGATTGGAGAGGACCCATTTCTCGTTACATAGCGAACAGGGAACTCCCTTCCGATCCGCATGAAAGGACAAGGCTGAAACGAAGGGCTTGCTCATTCACTTTAGTGGAAGGAATCCTTTACAGCGGGGGTTTCATCACACCGTTTATCAAGTGTTTGGGATCTAACGAGACCCAAGAAGTCCTCGCTGACATCTACAACGTTATCTGCGGACAACACCTTGGTGCTAAAGCTCTCGCGAAAAAGGTCCAACGAGTAGGATACTATTGTCCTACCATGTTGAAAGATGCCCAAGACTACGTAAACCTTTGTGACAAATGTCAGCGACATAGGGACATTCACCTTGCACCCCCTGCTGAATTAACATCACTGGTTTTCCCTTGGCCTTTCGCATGGTGGGGCATTGACCTTCTGGGACCATTCCCTAAAGCCACCGGACAACTCAAATATTTGGTAGTTGCCGTCGACTACTCAACAAAGTGGATTGAGGCCGATCCATTGTCGAAGATCACAGCCAAAAACGTACTTCGTTTCTTCAAAAGGAACATCCTAGCAAGATTCGGAGTACCGGCCCTAGTGATATCCGACAATGGGTCTCAGTTCACAGGCCAAAGATTCCAGGACTACCTAAGGAAGATTGGAATCAAACAAAGTTTCACCTCCGTTGAACACCCTCAAGCTAACGGCCTCGCAGAAGCAGCGAACAGGGTCATTCTACGAGGAATACGAAGAAAGCTGGACGCAGCCAAAACTAAATGGGCTGAAGAGTTGCACACGGTCCACCGGGCCTACATAACTACTCCCCACTCCACTACTGGCAAGTCACCTTTTCGACTCACTTATGGGACAAAGGCGGTCATACCCATTGAGTTAACTGAACTTACTTGACGAACTGACGCCAACACTGACTTCCCGGCCAACACGGAAAATCTACATGAAGAGCTTGAATTTGTCGACGAAGTTAGGAGTGAAGCTGCCTTGCGAGAAACAGCACTAAAGCAAAAAATAGCCGCTCGCCACAACAAAAAGGTTATAAGGAAGGAATTCGAAGTAGGCGACCTCGTCCTCCGGCGAAACCAGAAGGAGTCTAAAGGGAAACTCGCAGCCAACTAGGAGGAACCCTACAGAGTCCGAATGAAAACCGAAATAGGGGCTTACGGACTCGAAGATATCCACAAATGCACAATTCCGAGAACGTGGAATGGCAAAAAACTCAAAATGTATTACACTTAGATGACAAACATCGCCAAACTACTCTAATGTATATACTCAGTTCAACACAACGAACTTCATGCTCTCCAGAAACGAGCAACTAAACGAAAGAGGAAAGTTGTGCCACTCCAAATCCAAAAAATTAAAAGATAAGAGAAATCTACACAACAGATTCTCCTACTCCTCAGTATGTACGCTAACAGCTGCGACATCACTACTCGGCATGTTAGGTAGAACCCCAGCTCGCGATGGGTGATTCACGCCTTAGTGCGTTGAACATAGATTGATTTCTTCGTTCATCCGTTGTTCTCCGTCTGAAACACAACTTTGGACACACATTCAGATAAACAATCTCTTGGATGTGAAATGCTTCTAACAAATACTCCGCGTAACAGTTAGAACTCTCACGCCCGGATTTTCCCTTGCAAAACAACGCAAAAGGTAAGACGTTCCAACAGAGCAACAAATACCTGGGAAAAGAAAGGGAAGGCTTTGATTTAAAACAACGAGTTAAAGTAACAAGGTCGCAGGCGGACATGCAAAACTCCCTAGTCATTAATTCATTTCATCAAAACAATGACTGCCGGGGGGTAGGCCATTCCACCTCAGCGAACTTACTTCATTTTAGAGGTTGCCTCGCTTGCCAAAAACGAGCACCAAGAAACAGTCAAAATACTAAGAGCATAACGAATTGCTACACTTTGTAGAAGCATACAAGTCAAACAGTTCGCTCTCAACAAATACTCAAAGTAGTATAAAAAGCTTCACGCAACGAGCACTCAATTCGAAACATTATACTTGAAAATAAAACAAACATTTTCAGACAAAGTATAATTAGAGAACAATCGAATTATATTGCAAGAGTGCTAAAACCACAAAGGTCGCACAATGTCATTACAAGCATGGTTGCTAAAGAAGAGTGATTAAAATTACAACGCCGCACCAGCCTGGGCTTCATCGACATGCCCAATATCTTCCTCAAGATCTGGAGGAGGAGTGATCACCCCATTTTTTACATTACTGAGAGGGTGAATTCCCTCGACATTCAAGTCAACATCGGGGTTCACCACCTTCAGCTGAGCCACTGCGCGATCAAAACCAAGTTTGACGGCGTCCACCAAGCTTCCTTCCATCTCACCAATCCTGTCCACAAGGTCAGCACGCCTCAAGATGGCTGTGTTTTCCGCCTCATCCTCCCTAGGGAGGTCTGCCTTCTTCAAAGCTTCCTCCAAGACACCTTCTCCTCAGCCAGCTTCCGGGAAGAGTCGGCCGCTTGCTCAAGGGCAGTCCGAGCTTCTGCCAAGTGCTTTTCCACAACAGCAAATTGGCGGTTACGCTCCTCAGCAACTGACCTCTTGCTCCTTGCCTCGTCCTCAAGATCAGCAACCTTAGCAGCCAGAGCATCCCTCTCTTGCGCCAATGCATTGACCCGGATTTCACTCTCAACAGAAGCGTTGTTCAGGGCCGCGGCGACCTCGAGAGCCCTCATAGTAGCAATAACTCCATCAGTTATTGCCTTGTTCCGGCCAGCTGGACCTAGGTCCTGAATAATCCTCAGCTCAGGGTCATCCAAGAAAAGGGTCGAATGAGGGCTGCATTGATCCGGCTCAGACCACACTTTCGGGAGCTGAAGAAATTCCCCCCTTTTAGAGCGAACAGGAACCGCCCGAATAGGCGTGATTGGCTCCTTAGAAGGCGTCCCCACCTTCTTCCTTTTCGCAGGCTCCTGCACCAGCTCTTCAGGAGGACCATCACCTTCCAAGTCCACCACAGGACTAGAGGTCGAGCCGAGGCCAGATCTGGTTATAAGGTGCTCTAGGGATTGGATGTTCTTACACCACTTCTTGGCGGTGACTAAGTCTTTCATTTTTCTTGCAAAACATAGAAAGGAAAGAACTCATCATATATGAAAGACAACACAGAAAAACAAGCTAATGAAGAGCAAATAAGAAGGAATAAACTACCAAGACACTCCTCGAAGTCTTCCGATGTCAACAACTCGTGGGTATTGATGAGGCGGGGCTCTGTTACTGGTGTCCCGTCTGCGTTCATCAATGGGTTTCCCCGTTTGTCAGTTTTAACTTTCCATGGGAGAGACCTAACAAACGCCCAAAGTTGTTGGCGGGTATCTGTCTCCTCCTCCGAAAGACTAGCAAATGTTCGACTGAAATCTCTTGGCTCATAGCCAAAGTGGTCTTGTGACCAGCACAAATGGAAAAGAGGGCGGCGTTCCTGAACACCATCCTTCGCCGCCTCCAGAAGAGTATCCAAAGACGCTTCACTCTTTGGTCTTAATAAGAAGAAGCGCTCTTTAAAACTCCGCACTTTTCTAGCAAATATCTCAAACATCTTTTGGGTCTGACGAAAAGAAACCCAGTCTGCACCTCGTTGTACGGTAAAAAAGGAAAAGAAGACATTCTTGGAAGCAGGAATTTGGAGATAGTCACACACCAATTCAAAGGCCCTCATAAAGGCATAAGAGTTCGGGTGGATTTGAGAAGGGGACAGCTTGGTCCAGCGGAGCATCTCTCGTTGGAAGTCAGAAAATGGGAGCCGAAAACCCATGTCTTTGAAAACCACTTCATACATGGGAATGGCGTGATTTTCGTACTTTGAGCACACTCGATCAGATGTGCTCAGAAGTACCAACTCCCAATCTTCTACTTCACCAATAGAGCCAAATGGAATCTCTCCCACTCCACCTATAGCAAATGACGACTCTGTTTCTAAGGGCTCTTCCCCCCGCCAAGAAGAGACAAGCGCGGCTGCTTCCTCATTCGCCATGGAGAACCTGAAAGAGCAAGGGAAAAAGTGAATCCAACATTCAAATCCACCCTTCCTTCACCCACCAGGTCGACCACGGCGAGGAAGGGATCCAGTACCCCCGCTAAAAGCCAGAGAGAGACAAACGACAAATCTGCTCCGATCATATCAAGGAGCCCGTTCCAAAGCAAGTAGGACTGAAGTTTACAGATTGAAACTACAACCTGTCGCCAATATTTTTCTAAAAAAACAGACAACAAATCCTAGAACTCCTTACACACGGCAGAAACTACCGTATTAAACGACAGAAACTACCGAGTTGGAGTAACTTCTACCCTAAAAAGCATGCATTTCTGCGGTTTCTTAAACAGGAAACTAAAGAAGCCAAGTATGAAATAAGGGAAAGGAGAATCATCAGAGCATTACCTGTTACGATGGATGAACTGGACTTGAAGTGAGAAGTTGAAGACTCGGAAATGCTTCGTCTTTAGAGGAACTCTTGGAAAATTCTCTAAGTTTCTGAGAAATTAAATGTTGTGATGTTCTAAACAAATGTTTGAACTATTTATACTCATTTCGTAAAACCTCCCAAAGGCCACGAAGCCCTAATCCGATGCAGCCCTTCACATGAAACTCTCCACTCAAATAGCATGCCTACGGTCCTGATTAAATCAAATCATCCATCCAAGGGATCTGATCATTCGTTGCAGTTCTCTAAACGTCATGATTAAATCAACGTTACTGATGACACCTTGGAAACACAAACCAAGAACACTCTGCAGACTATAGGTACTCAAGTACTGCAATAGCCTTTACACGTGTCAGTCAGAAACCAAAGGTCATGTCTCCTCAATCTTTCCCTCGAGACCTGGGCATTAATTGCGGAATGATAATCGACCAAACTTCCTGACGACGGAATATTTCCTTCCGACTTAAGTCAACCGAGCACTCACATGTCGGACATAGCCCACTCCATTGGCGAACTCGCTTGATCAGGGAACAAAGGGGGTTCGGAGGATAGCGAGCGCGTCCACAATCCTCACGACACTCTTAACCACCAATGCAAAGGGTTCCTAGATTCAGAGGCGTCTTCACATCCGTCAAACGAGATCGGCTTACTCTCGATCAGAGAGCACATAAAAACGAACTTCCTTTCCATGGCCAACCACGAACAAACCAAAGATTCCCACACTTAAGTCATCACTCCTCGACAGGAGCAACGACTTGGGGGGCTACTGTTCTAGACCGGCCAAAAGGTCCTTTGGCCCATTTACTTAGGCCCAATACAATCCAAAGCCCATACACCACGTTTGGCAACATTACTTGCGACACACCCCTTTCCCACAAGGGGGTGCACGGAGCGAGCGAGACCGGTTCAAACGAACCACAACGTCTCTCTGCATGTTCCCGCAATAAACTCTCTGGCAGTTACACTTCCCACGATTTCGTAACCGCTAGATCCAAGTGTGCCATTACAACGGCTCTGCAGCCCTCCACCTCTATAAATATGGGACTCATAGCAGTCCCCAAGGTAGAATCTATCTCTTCCTCTAAACCCTCACTCTCTGATCTCTACTTACTTGAGCTTCAGAGTGCCTGCAGGTACACCCCCTCATCCGCTCCAAGAAGGCATGCTTATGCATTTTACCACCGCATTCAAAGCACCGGCAGTCACCTTCTGATCAGATACGATCATCTTTTATCTCTAGTTTTCTCTCTTAATTTCTGGAGTGTGATCCCTACTCGAATTAGGTCGTATCATTTGGTACTTTCATTTTTGATCTCACACCCGCTGAACCAATTTCAAAGATGGTGATTCCTGTGTTTGATGAAGAAATTGATGCATATTGGTGGGTGCTTTGCACCGAAAAATACTTCAAGCGTTGGAACATACCAGACACGCAAAAGATGGATGTGGCTGCAATTGCAATGAAAGGTCCCGCTCTCCCTTTGTGGCGCCAGTGGTATCCTCGCCGCCTATGGATGAATATGGATGAATACACATCTGTTTTTATTTGGAAGTTTAAACCTGAATGACGCGTCATTTTACCGGTACCGGATGACAAAGAGGAACCGAAATTTCATGCGCAACCATTAACACAAGGTGGTGGTGTGCATACTCATAATGAGGCATACAATGCTTATATAGACTTGTGCATACTCATAATAAGTATAGTGCACCCTAACATACTCAATATTATCCCCTAACAATATACCTTCTAGATCCTTATAGATTAAGGTGAGTCATAATAACTTCTAGAACTAGCCGAGTCACCATAATAGTGTTCCTTATTCTAAATATCCTATCAGTTCTCAATTCTTTCTCTGATCTGTTTTTAATTTATTTTTTTGCTTGAACAATGAATAAAAAATGCCACTTAAGATGCAACTTTGTATCCATAATAAATCAATAAAGTGATCAATTAATTGCAAGGCGGAATTGTCGTGCTGCCCATTGAATGAAACACGTTTTTAAAAAGGATGTTTGGGTTTTTAGTCCAAAACAAAAAGGTGTACAATGCCAATACACACCTTCTAATTTTTGAGTGTGTGTGCATTAGCATTCCCCTATATATATATATATATTAAGATGAATACACTTTTCTCTCGTTTCATATTATTAAGATTAAGGTATGTTTACAATGAAGATAATATTACTTATTGCTTTAGTTTATGTTTTGATGATGTCTAAGATAGCTAGGTTTATTTGATGATGTTGATTAGCTTTAGCTTAGAAACTTGTTAAAGCACCTTAGCAAACCATGTCTCATAGTGTCATGTGATTCTTTGATGTCTTGTGTCTTGTCATGTATGGAAAATCCTTCCGTGTGTTGGAACAAAGGGTGTTTCACAATATCACCTCTTGAGTTTTGATGATAACAAGGTATTAAAAATTATCAATTGGATATGCTAAACATTTGTTCAAGTGTACCGGATCATAATCAAAGTACTATTCATAAAGATTATGATTGAACAAGTCAAAGAGCAAAGGAATTTTATTGAAGCTTAGAGCGTCTGAAGAAATGCATCTGAAGATATGCGTCTGGAAAAGCGAGTCTGAAGAAA
>Ga0228710_1007873_pt1 | contig 15541 bp, 9 predicted proteins | sample MedpolnodulmetaG_FD_177995 | JGI IMG/M metagenome (GOLD analysis project Ga0228710, IMG submission 177995) | Root nodule microbial communities from Medicago polymorpha collected in Santa Monica, California, United States - pink nodules | ecosystem: Host-associated > Plants > Roots > Nodule... | reverse complement strand
ACCAAATGGAAATACAACTATTGTATATTATGCAGGAACCATTATTATGTACTATATATATATATATATATATATTTAGGAATGTACTATATATTTTGTTGTTTTTATAGTATGAATATGTATTGATTTGAAACTCAAGAAGTTGCTCGTTAAAAAAAAACTTTCGTAAAAATATATTGAATTTATGGTGTCAGTACTTGTTTATTCTGGTGTTATTTGATACCAAAATAACCATATATTGATTGAATTGAGTTCACAATTCAACAAATTGATATTTTAAACTAAAGAGTAAAAATGGAATAAAAAAGTTATAACACTTCCCGTTCCGTCTACTTCCCAAACAATGGAGTGGGAAATTAGTTTCATTCCGTCATAAAATATGGAATTTTTATTTCATTCCGTTCTGCTCCATTCCGCTTCATTTTGTCCCGTTTCGTTGGTTTCAGCTTATCCAAACAGAGCCTTAAGGAAACGAGATCACAATATTAACATCCTTATCCGTATTTATTAATTTTTTTAGGTCTGCAACAACTTAACCTAATATAACTTAACATAATATTTTTCCTCTCATTTGCTTTATTAGGTTAACAGTAATTTAACCTCACGAAGACAATTTCCTCTGACTGTATTATTTGCTCATTTGCAATGACAATTAACAAAAGTCAAAGACAGTCGCTTAACCATGCTGGTATATATCTATCAACATCTGTATTTTCTTACAGACAGTCGTATGTTGTTGTTTCAAGAGTTACATCCAAAGAAGGACTAAAGATATTGATCACTGATGAAGATGGTGAAGATACCAGTGTAACGTCTAATTCGTATATGAGGAAGTATTTCGTAATGTGTGATGAAACTACATACCAATGTACTGAAAATTTCATATTTCTTTTACCGAATTATTGATAGGATTACCGGATTTTCTTTTATAATATTTTCATATTTCATACATTTTATGAAGTGTTTTATTTTGTCTACTATGGATTATCATGTGTTATTTTTTTCACCGTTACCAATTATATATTGCATTTTATGATTCGTATGTCATCTCTTTACAATAAACCCGTGCGGAGCACGGGGTCAAAAATCTAGTCAAGAGTTAAATTCATAAATTTGTTTTGACAAAATATAAAAACGAATAGGTTTTTCTAGTTTTTTTAACAAAGGGTCTCTAGTTAAAAATTAGGGTTTTGCTAACGAGTGCTCTCAGAACATTTTAAATAAAGAAATTACTCAAATATATTTTTTTACTCTTAAAAAGTGGATATTTGTTTTTTTTTTAAGGAAAAAGTGGATATTTGTTAGTATTTCACTAAAAAGTGAAAATGTTTTTGTAAAAAGAAATAACGAAAACTACAAAAATATCCTTAGCGTACTTGATTAATGAAATTTTGTTGTGCTGAGAACTCTGAAGGAACCCTAGCGAGCGCAGTCAGCACCGCTATCACACCTTCAGCCACCGTCTACCGTATCAGGTTTGTTCTCATTACCATGTTTAGGGTTTCAACACAAGTTTAAATTGTTCCATTGTCCAATTCAATTCGTTTATGTAGTTGCTTCTACGATTTTGAGCAGTGAAATGGGCACCAAGGCAAAGAAAGCCATGCACAAGAGTTTGAAAAGGATCAATGTTAAACCATCTCACCCTGCTGCTGATTTTTTGGTATGTCTCATTGTTTATAATAACACACTTTTTCTCTCAATTTTCTACCTATTTTTTTCATCATTTGTTAATTTTTTGATTTTGTTTCAGCCGTTGGATTGTGGTCCTGCCCGCAAACTTCCTGAACTTAAACCCCTGGAAAATAGTTCCCCTGTTTTATACATTGGTCGCATTCCACACGGGTTCTATGAGTTGGAGATGGATGGTAGGTGCTTACAGTTTTTGTTTTTGTTTTTTTTTTTGAAGGAGTGTGTTTATCAATTAATTGGTTTTTGCAGCTTATTTTGGACAATTCGGTACCATCAAGAGATTGAGAATTGCCAGGAATAAAAAGACTGGAAAATCAAGACATTTTGGGTTCATACAATTTGAATCTCCTGAGGTAGCAAAAATTGTTGCTGATACTATGCACAATTATTTGCTTTTCGAACACCTTCTTCAGGTTTTTGTGGTTCCTTCGGAAGATGTTCATCCCAATTTGTAAGTTGGCAATTACTTCCTTATTTCTTTGTTTCTTTCTCTTGTGTTAGAGAACTTAAAAGAGAGTTTATTTTGAGAAAATAAGAAATCAACAATCCTTGGGTGGGGGGTTTGACTAGAATTATATGAAAGGAAAGGTAAATCAGCACAAAAGCTTACCTATCCCTCTAGATATTCAACAAACATCTTTATGATTATGGTTGCATTGTGCGATGATATGTTGGTTACACTATACACTATGCTTATTTTGTTCCCTTCTCCCAAAATAAATGAGAGACTTTTAAATAGATGAGATACCATACTCTAATAGTCGGTAGGAAACCTATCATATCCCACAATTTTCAGGAAGGAAATTCTAATAGTTGGTAGGAAAACTATTTTTTAACCAAATACACCGTATGTCTGAAAAAGACCAACGCTCTCGACCATTTTCCTGCCTTGTGTAAGATGTAAGAGGACATATCTGGTCATTCAGTTTAGGTTTGTTAGAAATCAGAAAGAAGGAAAATAGAGGATAAGAGAGAAACTTCAATATACTGCTATTTGTATTGATACTGTTTAATTCTGTTAAAAAAAAGGAATCAACTATTAATTTATAAAGAAGAGGACAATTATTAGCTTTTGAGCACACTTGAAAGTTGATACTGTTCAATTATGCCAATAAAAGAATCCTCGCCACTTGAAGCACCTAAAGCCATCGGCAATCAGTTATGGAAAGAAGGCTCAAGGTCATATAATGATATACTGTACAAAATACAATTACAAACCAACATAACAGAAATTGTAAAACAATAGTAGCATGTAACAGAACTATGTGTTCAAAATGAATCTGAACTAATGGTTTATTAGAAGTCGTGCCGAAGTTTAAAAGATTTGTTTCTTTCCTGAATTTCATGAAGAAGAATAACTTAAAATGTAAAGTTTTTCTTTGTAGATGGAGAGGATTCAATTATCGTTATAAGCCTCTGGACTCTCTCCAAATTGAACGGGAACGACATGACAAGGTATTTAGTGTGAGGAGGAAGTACATCTTTTGTATTGTGTGTTAGGATGGTGCTCTGTATAAAAAGAAAGCGCATTCATTATTGCTGTCGTTTCAGGAAAGAACATTGGAAGAACACAAAAAGTTGGTTGATAGGGTTATGAAACGTGACAAAAAACGTCGGAAAATGATAGAGGCTGCTGGCATTGATTATGAATGTCCCCAGATTGTGAGCTTTTTTGCCTTTCTTTTACTGATATTTGTTGTTTTCATTGTCCATGTCTCTAATTTTTACCATGTTATGTCTAATTGCTGTTACAGGTGGGTAACCTCCAGCCTGCCCCAAAGAAGATAAAGTTCGAAGTCTGAGTAGGTAACATGTTTCCTCCTTTAAAAGTTTGGCCATTCACCTTCAACAAAGAGGGTGGATTCTCTAATGGTTATATATTGCTTGACCTAATAATAGGAAATCCATTTTCCTTTGGCATATGTTGTGTTTGATGTTCATGTCGATGTATTTTTTGGATTTAACTGGACCTGCGCATTTAACTGTAATGAAGGCTGAATCTCTTCTTCTTTTTTTCCTAGATGAAGGCTGATGGTGTACTACGTCACCAGTGGATGTGGCAAGAAACCGTGTTTTTTAGGATCTTAAAAATTAGCAAGGAATTATCCTCTTTGTAGGGGCAAGACCCTCCAATTTTGAGACTCTCCAAATATTATATTATGAAAAATATTTGTAGTGTTATCCATTTCATATTTTCAGTAATTTCTGTTGCATTTAATCACCTTCATTGTGACGACATGAAAAATATCGAATTCCCTTATTACTACTGTTTGGGAAATTGTAGGTTTATAGGAAGTACAAAACGACCTGTTTTTATTGGGACTGGTCTTTATGTTCGACCAAGAATAAAAATAGAAAATTGGGACTGGATACTGAAGTTACATTTGATAAAATTGGATTTGGATTCTCTTAATTACTTTTCTTTATAATTTAATAATCAATTTCTTTCTCATGTTTGATGGATGAGATTTCACTTGAGAGAATTTTCAAAGGAGCGAATCTAAATCCGATAAAATTAAGCTGTAAGTTAGTTGATAGATGACTTATAGTTGAAAAGTTAGTCTAGTTGAATTAAAGTGTTTGGTATTGTTTTTAAAAATATAAAATGATTACATAATTATTTAATTAAAAAAACATGTTATTTCAAGCTTCTTGCTTCTCTAATCCAAACATTTGTTAAAAATGAGTGTTAGGGACACTCTCTTTTCAACACTCACTCTGACACCATTCATTTATTGGGTGAAATCTATGTGGGCCAAACATAAAAGTGTCCATTATAGAAAGCTGTTTTTTTTGTACATGTTGACATAGCTGAATTAGGAGTGATACCCTATTTTTCAGGTATAATAAAAATTTCTTTTGTAATATTTAGTAGGGAAATGCTAACAAGTGCGTTAAGGAAACTTATAAAAAATTTTAAATGTAAGTTTTATCTTGAAAGTTGTGTATTCAACACATTAAAATGTAACTTTTTTAATCTTGAACAAATATTCTTAGGGCACTTATCGGCAATACCATATTTAGTATTATTGCATTCAACTAAAGAATAAGATAATATTATAAAATTAAAGAAAAATGTGGTAATATATTACATATTACAGAAGAAGTTTTTATTATACCCAAAAAGCAGGGTCACAAAAGCAGGGTCACCGCTCCTAATTCAACTACGTCAACATGTACAAAACAAAGAAGATGCTTTTTACAAGGGGACACTTTTATACTTGAGTATTATTTTTACCTTAAAATGGATTCCACATGAAGTGGTGAAACCCATATGAGTTTCACTCAATGAAAGAGTGCGTGTTAGAGAGGGTGTTCATAATATTTCTCTTTTTAAGAGTCTGATTGATTAGTTGATATGTAAAACTTCTTCATATTTTCAATCAGGCACGAATGCATATCAAGCTTATTGGGGTCATTTGACCTCACTCTTTGGTTTCTATTTCACCTAATTATAGCATGATTTTACAAGTTGACCCCACTTTAAATATTACATTGACCCCATGTAACCAAACTAATACACCTGAGGTAAAGCAATGTCATATTTGTAATTTCATTTTAAATTATATTTGTTAAAATTGTATACCCTCCGGTCACTATTATAAGCAAAAATCAATATTTTAGATTTATTAATTAAATGATGTATGTGGTCTATAATAAATATCATATACGTTATTAATTTGATGAATCTAAAATGCAAAGTTTTGTTTATAATAGTGACCGGATGGTGTGGTATAACTCATACTTTCTACTACAAAAGTTACTATTGTATGACTATAATTGTTGAAATGAGTTTCTTTGCTACGAATTTTGTCAAAAAATCGAATGCGTAATTGTATGGACATCAATTTTTGAATTATTGTTTAGTAACATTCATAAACACCGGTATATCTGGTAATCTCTGAGTTATGGTAGTATTTATAGAGACTGATATATGATGACATATTTTTTGTAATCTCTAATTTCTCTTGATGATAATGATGACACTATTTTATTTGTTAAAGATTTATATATTTTTGTATAAATATTTATGATAAACAATATCGACCCCACTTATTAAAATTTCTGGATCCGTCACTGTTTTCAATGTATATTCTTTAAAATCCAAAATGATAAATAAATATAAAAAATTCATGATGTTTTTCACTTGTCCATCGATTGAACATTTTTTTTAGTTACCGTGTTATTGGTATGAAATTCTTACCATTATTTTAGCACCAATAATGCTTGGTAGACAACTTGTGGGAAAACACAGAGTAGATTATATTTTTTAGTCGAATTTTCTTCATACTTAAAAGTTGGAGATTGAACGTCTCTTTATTGAACATTTCTAACATTGAATTGCCACTTCATGAACTTGAAGCATGACTTCAATCGTCTCACATAATTATATTAGTATCATATCACATAATTGAATTAAAATATTCAATATCTTCTAAATTATTTTTCTAAGAGTATTTATTGATCGAGGATTATGTTGGATTGAAAGTGACTTCAATTGATATTTTTAGCACTCACGCAATCGTACGTTTGTGAATGTTTATGATTTAAGATCAATATTTGTTTGATACATTTATGAAAAAGTGAGTTAAAAAATAAATTTCAAAATAAAAATCATGTTTTGACTCAAGCTACATGGGCCATTTATTATAGTTTAATTTTTTAAACAAGATTTTTGCATTATTTCATATTTTTGTTATAACTTTGTTTAAAAGATAATGGTTGAAATAAAAAACCGGTTTAAATAAAACTCATAAAAATAGTTATTTAATTTAAGCATTTCTTCCTTTTGCCATTGGTACATATTTGAAGTGTTAAAACCGTAAAAAAAAAAGTTGAAAAAAAAAAATAAAAAAAAAGGCAGCGCAAAGGCATAATTAGGGTTGATCGATTCGATTAGAAGAGAAGAATTTGAACCTATCGTTGTCGTAGCTATGGATTCTCTGCTAGCAAACTACGCCTCTTCAGATGAAGAAGACGAATACCAACAATCAATCCCATCCAAAACGACGTCGTCTTCTTCCTCTCTCTTCTCTATCCTCCCTCAACCAAAATCATCATCTTCTTCCTCCTCTTCCCTCTTCAATTCCCTCCCCCCTCCTAAACTACAACCCTCTTCCGATACTCCAATCGACGCACCCTCTTCTATTCCCTCCAATTTCACCCAAATTTCTTCCGTTCCTAAACCTAAATCCCAAATTCAACCCAAAAGGGTCGTTCAATTCAAACCTCCTATTATTCCTTTACCCAAACCCACCCAACTCCAAGACGAAGATGAAGACGACGAAGAAGAAGAAGAGGAACGAAATAGAAGAAGAAATATGGAATCTTCTATTCAAACTCCAACTGTCAAATCGTTTTTATCCACCATTCCAGCACCTAGAAACTCTTCCACTCTTGGTGTTCAATCAAGCTCTGGTTCTGGCAGAAGATCCATCCTTGAAACTAGTACACCGGCACCAGAGACAAGCTCCGGTGGTGGTTCTGCCTCTGCTTCCTTGCAGAGCAATGTTCCTGTTGAGCAAAATGCTGGGGATTATGAGAATTACCAATATGCCACTGATCAGTATGATAGTTATGGGAATTACCAATATTCTGTGGATCAGTATGATGGTTCCGGTGCTAGCACGGGTACAGCTTCTAATAGTGATGGATATGCGAGCTACGGTGGTGCTTACGAGGATTATGGGCAGTATGGGAATAATTGGGTTGATAGGTCAGGAGCGGCAACCGAGGTGCAGCCAGAACCTTCTGGGATTAGTGAGAGTATGTTGAAGTTTACTGGGAAGAGAGGTAGGAAGGATGTTCCGGTGGAAGTGATTGAAGTGAAGCAAGATGAGTTGATTAAGAATAGACCAAGAGAGGATCAATCCAAGCTAACTGGGTTAGCTTTCGGACCTTCTTACCAGGTATTGTTTAGTTTTGTTTGTCTTTTTACTTTTTATTTTATTTTATGGTTGATGTACATATATATCATACAAGAAAGTATACTCAATGTTATAATGGATGAGCAGTGACAAAAGACAAAACAAAAACTTAAACGAAATAATTAGAGAGGAAGTTGAAAACTAACTAGTTTAGAAAAGATAATAGAGTCTCGTCGTAGATGAATAGGATTTGTGCGGACTGTGGAGAACATGTATAGAAGTAGCATAAGGAGGTTAGACCGAATGGAAGATAGTCTAATAATCTGAGGTAGTGGAAAATTACGGTTAAATCATCAAGAAGGATTTGGAGCTACATTATTAGTCAATTTTCCTTATACATGATTGTTCCATGTAGCCGACTCCACCTAGTAAGAAAAGATTTTGGCTACTTTTATTGTTTTTTTTGCCGATGATGATTTTGTGTGTGCCTGTCAGTTATTTTTTTATTTTTTATTTTTGCTGATGGTGATGTTGTGTGTGTGTCACTGTGTCTTTATATATTGTGGTTTTTACTGAGTAAGCCTTTGTATGTATGTTTCTGCTAGATTTATGTGGTAGTAAGATAAGGTATGTGCCTTTTAATAAATCACACATGTATGTGTTGGTTGAGTTGGCAAATGTGACTAAACAAAAACATGGTCTGAAATGATTTGTGAGCCTTGTTAAATCTTACTTTATGTGAAAGTGCGTTCAAACAGTATAGGAGATCTAACAAACTCAATAGAGGGCAGATTTTTTGGCTATCAGTTGGAGTGTATTCAACAAAAATTGTAAAACACCGCTTATTAAGGAAAACTTAACTCCCTTGTTAGTTGTTGCAGCTGTTAAGCCCCTTTTATACAGCACTGCAGCTAAATATAAAAGAAATCCTAAATTGCATAACAGATTTAGTTATAGCTAGATAGAAATAATTGAGTCAAAACAAATTAAAAAGCACAAAATAAAATGCAAAATAACACTGGTATGAGACCCAAACTTAAGTTGGGTGAATGAACAATACCCATCGAGCAATAGTCCAAATAGCAATCAATGGAGATGTGTAAAGAAAAGGTGCATATGCTTACATTAGTTCCTGAGGCAGTGGTTGGGGATGAATGGCTGAATGCAGGGTAGAAGGCTTCAAATATGGCGTCGTACATTTTTGTTAACAGAAATGGAAGTTCATGGCTTAATGATTTTGAAATAGATAGTGTCATCCTTTGTTGTCAAAGCGGAAATGCGTCGCGGCGCGGCCACCCCAAAAATTGATGCGGCGCGGGGTGCGTGCGCGTAGCGGGCGCTATTTCGGTGACGCGGACACTAATATATTTAATATTAAAATATAATACTGTTGAAAAAAAATACTAAAATACCTTAAACATAACTCAAAATTCATGAAGTATTCCTAATTTGATTGAAATAAAAGTCACAAGTCTTAAGCAAAACATAAAACATACAAGGTAGTCAAAATCAAGATCCTAGGTAAGATCGGAGAGGGGTCACAAGATCGTGAATCGATGGATCGTAACACGGATCGTAAGATCCTACCAAATTCATAAATTGACATATGTATGGCAATAAATTCATGTAAATGCATAAAAAATAAATTGTGTACTTGCTAATTACATAATATAACCCTCTCAAAAAGAAAAAAAATTAAATAATATAACATTCCCCAAACATAAAATATTTTCTTATTATTTATTTATTTTTGACCAAAAACATTTTCTTATTATTCATATTATTTTGTTTATGTGTATGGTTTTTTTAAATCACATGATCGGTTATTAACTAATTATTGAAAATGCCCTTTAAAAAAATTAATTATTGAAAACAAACAGAAAATATGTTAACAAAAGAAACTACAGAGTATAAAAAAGCAAAAGGCAAAGCGAAAAAAAAAGAAAAAAAGAAATGTCAGCGTGTAACAAAAAAAATAAAGAAACGACTGCGTTTCACATGTTCAATTACTGTCATCGTCATTTTAATGAACCGGGTCGTGGATCCGACCCGCGAGCAACATCTCTGTGTAACAAGAACAGAAGCGGCGGACTTTTCGCTGCGATCCTGGCCGCGCCCACCAAATTCCAATTCCGGCCATGTTTCAACATGGGAAGGGGTGGCAAGATCGCAAAGTCGTACGATCCTACGAGTTGGATCGCGAGTTTAACTACCTTGAAAACATACTTGCAAAAAATACTAAAAAATTCAAGGAAACCAACACTTTAAGCCTCTAAAGGTTAAAGTAACAAAAGTGAAAAACATTAACAAAAAACAAGTCCATCCTCCCAATTAACAAATTAACAAATTGTGAAATCAAGAGATGAAGAGAGAAGAACAAATATGGGTTCTGCAATCAAAATCGATGAGATGAGAAGAGGAGAGATGGGTTCTGCGATCAAGAGATGATGAGATGAGAAGAGGAGATGGATTTTTTTTGTTTGTATGATGAAGTTGTGTTTGCGGCTGTGTATATGGTTCTGATGGAGAAGAGTAATAGTTAGGGTTTGAAAATTACAAAAACGACCCTTAAAATGGTTTTAAGTGAAAAGCGCCCGCGTTGACGCGCATCGCGCCCGCTTTATACCCACAATCGCCCGCTTCAGCCGCTTTCTCCAAACGCTCCGCGTTGGAGCGCTGCGTCGCGTTTTGCTGTTTTTGGCCGCGCCGCGTTCGGCCGCTATTGACAACAGTGACATCGCTGTGATTGTAATTTGGTGGTGATCAGTTCTGATCCTCCTTAGTTGTTCCTGGAGGCAGTTAAGCGTTGGGTACTCTATCTTGGTTCAGTTTAGCGTATATGTATTTTTGTGATTTACAGAAGGGTAGACCTTAGCAATTTTGATATGCTATCACATTTGGCTGGTGCGTAACACAATGGTCAGGAAGCTAAGGGGAAGCCGCGCTATATGTTGAGGGGTTAGTATCTAGTAGGAAGCACAGTGGTGCTGGAAGTCTTTATGTTTCCCGTCTCCAATCCTCCTAGCCACTAAGACAATAGACAAAAGGAGATAGAATATTAATTATTCAGCAGAATATGCAAGGGTTGAATTTGAGTCCATTAATTATTCTTGAGCATTTGAATTTTGGATATGTATGATTAATTAACCTCTGTCCAAATTCTTTTTAAAAAATGCAAAACTGAATATGGAGGTGGAGGAGTTCCCTCTTCAGCTAGTGTTGGAAATTACTTATAACGTGACCCTTTTAGTTGGAGAATGAGTATGTGTGAGAAAAACTAAATATTTGCAGGACAAACTTTTTATTAGTAGCTTAATTTGGAGATGGTCTAGGATCAATGCTCTTGTTTGATTTGACGATTTTATGATCTATCTTCGAATTTTTACACTATGGAATTTGACAATTTTATAATCTATCTTTGAATTATTACACAATGGAATTTGACAATTTTATGATATATCTTTGAATTAATGCACAACAGAGCATTTTTGCGTTAAGTAATCCATGTAAGTATAACTGATATCATCTAGTAGGGAAAAACATGGATGTTGTTGTCATGTCTGTCTATACACTAAACCTGCTTATATTTTTAAACGTCTATGCGTGTTGCCATATTTTGGATGCCTATGCAACAACAAAGGAAATCTTTTAAACAGCTGTAAGCTTGAGTGCTCTTACAACAGTCAAAAGAATTATGCTATAATATTGTTGGACTGTTCTATAATGCATTGTTGGAGCTTCATCTTCTACTGTAACTATCCCTACATAAGATAATATTAGCCATTTAAAAATTATCAACATGTGTCGATTTAAGTGGAAGGTGCTTAACTTAATTTAACTATGTGAGGTGTCTTAGTGGCTGAATGTAATCTGGATGATCAGCCTCTCGCCTGCCAGTTCGGAGCAGGGATGTCAATTTCATCCTTAAATGTGGATCCACGCGGGGACTCCCCTGTTTGGGGATCCACAGCCGGGGAATTTTCTCCCATGGGGATGGGGGAGAGTCCCCCGAGGGTAGTGCGGGGATGAAGACGGGTATTATAGCCTCCACCCTGTGGGGACGTGTCCCTGAACAATTCACAATAATACATATTGTATTTGCGTACTATATACACATATTTCTTATGTACATTTATTTATCTTTTCAAACAATATATGTAGAAATTTCTTGTACATTTTACTATAATGTTTTATATTATATTTGTTTTATGGTTGAACTTTAATCTTTTTTACCAACTAACTGTTACTGTTGACAAAAAAATATAAGGTTGATGATTTATTTTTCATAGACAAAACCTAGCAGTATTATGTGATATTGTGATGTCACCGTAAAACTCAAATCTTCAAGAAATAGGAGATTTTGGTTGGTGGACTGTCACTAGAAATTGTACAGCTCCTGTAATTTTTCTTCTCCCCTGAAGAGCATGTTCATATTGTTATTTTGTATTTATCAAATTTCTTTTCTATTGTAGCCTGTTTCGGCAAAGGGAAAGCCTTCAAAGCTGCTTAAGAGGAAGCATCAAATTGGTTCATTGTACTTTGATATGAAACAAAATGAAATGAAGCTTGCGGAACGACGTGCAAAGGGCATGCTTACCAAGGCTGAAACTCAAGCGAAATATGGATGGTGATGTAGGGTATGATGGCACGATGCTGTAATTTTATGAACTTCCATTGTAACATGATTTTTTAAGCGAGCTTTCAAATGTAGCAGCAGCCCTTGTGTTTTACTGTTCTGTTTTTTTCTTTTCTGACTGATCAGATTCACTCTGTTCTTCGGTGCAAAGGGTGAAATTATAATATATATAATGTTACTGTGGATTTTTGTACGTAGAGTTTATTCATTGTGATGATGAATAAAATCACATCGCTTACTTTTGAATCAGCTTTAGAGGTCAGGTTTATGGATATGATTATTACCATTTGCTCTTTGAACCTTCCATTTTGTTGGGCGTAAAAAATGGGATTCATTCAATAAATTGACCAAATTTCATCTTATAAAGTTTGTCTAACTCATAAATTTGGTCGTAAATATCATTGGTGAAAAAGAAAACACTAAATATAATAGAAGGGAAGCGGATTGTCTCCCGTGAAGTTTCTCTCCAGTCTTCTCCTGTGCAATCCTAGCCGTTCCTTCTTTTTAAAGACATATCAACGGCTACGATTAAAACCAATTAAATCATAGATTTTGTCTCTTTCACGAACCACTTTCTGCTCCATTCCAGCACAGGTTTGCGATGGGGAAGTTGCGATTGAAACCACGGCCGTGCACGAATACGTACGTTTCTCACAGTGGATCTTGAAGGTTAAAATGGCAAACACGTTTTAAAATACGATCTCTAACTTCTCTGCGAATACGTACGTACCTATTCTCTCGCTTTCGTCTCTGTTTAGGGTTTCATTCTCACTTTCAAATTTCCATCGATTCTTGCTCAATTCCTTCTTAATATCAGATATATAGCATGCTTAATTTTCAGCGTCAATTTTATATTGTGATTCTTGCTCAATTCCTTCTTAATTTTATACTTTGATTTTCGACTTCACTTTTCTGTCTTTCTTTCTTCTCTCATTTTATGTATTTATTTTTTGATATTGTGTAGGATTGATTCTAATTAGTTGATTATCAATTTAATTTCAGATTTACTTGCTTGGAAGCACTTTTTCTGTCATTGGAATAACACTCACACATGTTGGAACAGATGGAATTGGAAAGTTAAAGGAATTAAGAGAACTTATAATTCAATATTGTTTATTGAATAGTACTATTTCTGAATTGGTGAAATGCCAGAAAGAATTGGAGACAGTTTATTTGGAGAAGTTGGATATTTCAAGTTGGACATGTTGTAGAAGAGGTTAAGGTTAGTTATGTCGTGGATATGGGGGGTTAAGTCGATTGCAAACGTCGGCTTGCTTGTTCTATGAGTTGCAATGGAACCTTATAGAGTGCTTGTTGCGGTTTAGCTTTGGTGGTCTGTTGTGCTTTCGAGGCTGAAGCTGTGGTATTCGGCACTTGCAGGACTGTTTTGTTGCTGCTGTTACTGATGTATATGACAGCATCAGTTTTCTGTTTTGATAGCAGCAAGGTTCGGCTGCTGTTTGTTGATAGCAGGGCAGATTATTTGGGCTAGTTTTTAGGGTGGTGGGTTTTCCGGTATATCGGTGACCTTTGTTTGTTTTCCTTGCTCGCAAGTTTGTTTTGCTTCTTGTACACTCTCGACGTGAATAAAAAAATGTAAAATTAGAGTTGTAACATTTTATCTTTAAGATCTTGTACTTTAAAATTAGAGTTGTAAACACAAAGGGATTTAAAGGAATAGACTCTTATGATTGTGTGTTTATGGATGTCTGTGTGTTTATGGAAACTAGTGTAGTTGCTGATTGTATTGCAGATGCAAGTGTTAGAGCTGTCTTTGAACCGGTGATCGAAATACACGAATACAAAATCTTCAGACAAATTGTTCACTGATATGAAAAGTTTGTTACAAAAGCTAAATACACAATATTTTTGGTAAATTAGCAACTGATATGAAACAAAATCTCAGGTTTTCTAAATTAGCCACTTAACAATGCAGAAACACTGCTATAACAATGCAGAAACCAACACCTAAACTGATATAACAGTGCAGAAACCAGCTGCTACAATAATGTCGAAAATCTGATAATATAATTTTGCAGATGTGGCTGCACACTGCTATAACAGTGCAGAAAATTGAATTTTGCTGATGTGAAACTAACACTGCTAACCAACATGTATCGGCAATAAAAGACATAGAAAGTCTGATTATATTCAAAATAAAAACTGAACCTGTCAAATTGTAAAAATATTACAGCCACCAAAGCTACTACAATTTTCACCAATTTCTCACAAATCATAGATCAATCCACCAAAATAAAAAGGCAAATAAACTAATGGAGCATACAAACAGATCCAGATACACAATAGTTTGTTAAATTAGCTACTGGTATGAAACCACTATAACAAAATCTCAGGTTTTGCGATCAACTCTCCCGATCCCGTTGCGGTTGAGGAAGCCATTCTGACTTGTGATTTGAAACTTGGTGGAAGTCTCCACTTAATGATTGGAGATAAGTATCCTTTTATGGATCCTATATTATTGACAAAGTATAAACAACGGTTAAAAGGATTCTAAAAGGATATAAATGTTAAAACACAATAATGAAAACAGAAAACTTACCATCAATAGTCTAGTAAAACTATGAGTATTCGAAACAAATTGAAGTGGATGTGAACTCGACACAACAAACATGTTATTTGGAACAACATTATCCTATTTAACAGCAACACACAATGAATTAAAAACGGAGAGATTTACTAATTGAACGAATTAAAAACATTTAAGTCGCAACTGAAATTACCTTCAGCCCATAGCCGTGAATGTTTGGAACAAAGTGAAGTGGTTGTGAACTTGACACACTATTTAAGCTATTTGGAACAACATTTTCCTATGTAAAAGCAATACACAATTAAACTTAACTTGAGATGTTCAAACATAGAGATTTATTAATGGAACAAGTTAAAAACATAGAAGCCGCAACTGAAATTACCTTCAGCCCATAGCCATGAATGTTTGGAACAAAGTGAAGTGGTTGGAGACTTGGCACACCAGATATGTTATTTGGAATTACCTTCGCCATTGCTGGATCTTGATCCGTGAAAAGAGTTTGAGGCTTCTTATTCTTATGCGCCTTTAAGAATTCTCTAAACAGCCATTCAAAAGATGCTGAAGTTTCATCGTAAAGAAGCGCAACACCAAAAATCACCACTCCTTTAAAGTGATTAAATCCTGCAAATACAGCCAAAGGTCTATATGCATTGTTAGTACTATATGTAGTGTCAAAAGTGACTACATCACCAAAGTATTCATAATCCATTATCATTCTTGCATCAGCCCAAAAAATATTTGTTATTTGTTCTTCAACATCTAATTGGACTCCATGATAAAATGATGGATTTTCTACAC
>Ga0228710_1007872_pt1 | contig 15545 bp, 13 predicted proteins | sample MedpolnodulmetaG_FD_177995 | JGI IMG/M metagenome (GOLD analysis project Ga0228710, IMG submission 177995) | Root nodule microbial communities from Medicago polymorpha collected in Santa Monica, California, United States - pink nodules | ecosystem: Host-associated > Plants > Roots > Nodule... | reverse complement strand
CTGGAAAGCCCGCCTGGCTTTTCGTCTGATGACGGCAAGCGACGGCGGCAAGGTGCCGCTCAACCTTCGCATCCTTTCCGCTGAAGAGGCGCGGGCGCATCCGGCGCTTCAGGGCATGGCGGGCCTTAAAAGTATTCGGGGAGTGATGAGCTTCACCGAATACCAGTATCACTGGCCGGAGCGCATCGTGGTCGATACGGTGATGAAGGCGCGGGCGATCGGCATGGAGGCGCTGAATCATACGGCGGTGACGGGGCTGGCGCGGGAGGGTGATCTCTGGCGGGTCATTCTGACGGCCGCCGAGGGATCGCGCGATGTTCTGGCGCGTGCGGTCGTCAATTGCGCGGGCGTGTGGATCGATGAGGTCACTGCGCTGGCGGGGGCACCGCATATTCGCAAGAATACCGGCGAGAAGGGCACTAACATCGTTGTCCGCCTGCCGGAGGGCCTGCGCGGCATCGGCTTCGAGACCGTGACGGCGGCGGGTGCACCCTACTATCTAATCCCCTGGGGCGAGCTTCATTATGTCGGCCCGTGGGATTCTGCCTCGGATGGCAGGCCGGAAGGCTTTCGCGCGACGGAGGCGGAGATCGCCGCCATTCTCGATCAGCTCGGCCGCCTGTTCCCGAGTTTCGGCCTGAAGCGCGAGGATGTGCTCTATGCCTGGGCTGGCGTGCGGCCGCGCAGCCTTGCCAGGGACGGCAAGGGGTCCGCGCCCGTCGTCCGCGAGCATGATCTCACCGATGAGGGCTTGCCTAATGTCTTCACTTTCACCGGTGGGCTGCTGATGACCCACCGTGATGCCGGGCGGCGGCTGACGCGCGCCGTTGCGCGCCGGCTAAGACCTTCCGGCCCGCCGCGCCAGCTCGATGAGCCGTCGCTGCATCTTCCGGATATGGACCAAGTCACGGAAGCCTCGGTCGCCCATGCTGTCCTCAACGAGCAGGCGCGCACGCTCTCAGATATCCTGCGCCGCCGCCTTTCCGTCGGCTGGGAGCCGGATCTCGGCCTACGCCATGTGGAAAGTGCCGCGAAGCTTGCGGCGCCGCATCTCGGCTGGACGCCTGAAGAGACGGCGGCAGAGATCGCCGATTTCATCGACGAGACGACAACCGAATTCAGTGTTCGGACATCTTAGCCGCCATGAGCGGCGCGCCGACCTGCAGAATCGAATGAGAACGTTCGCATAAGTAAGCTGAAGTTACCGCATCGGCGATCACTAAAGAGGACAGAATATGGCACTTGATGAGCGCAATATCAGCGTGATGAATTTTCACTATGTGCGGCATACGATGGACCGGTTTCTGGCCGATGTCTGCGATGCCGGGGTTTCGCGTATCGAGCTTTGGGCCGCCGCGCCGCATTTCTATATCGACGACAAGACGCTGGCCGACGCGCGGGCTCTGGGACGGAAAGTGCGTGGCATGGGCCTCAACATCGTTGCCTTCACGCCTGAGCAATGCATCTACCCGATCAATATCTCCGCGAGGGAGCCGGAGCTGCGCGACCGCTCGCTGCGCTACTTCCTGGAGTCGATGGAATTTGCCACCGAATGCGGCGCCCCGGCGCTTCTGGTCACCGCAGGCGGCGGTTATCGCGACGAGCCGACGGAACAGGCACTGGAGCGCTGTGTCGACTCCATGGGCATCCTCTGCGACCGCGCGCAGAAACTCGGCATCCATCTCTGGATGGAATCCCTGCCGGACTCCTTTGCCAACATCATCCGCTCGGCCCGGGAAATCCGCGAACTGATGGACAAGCTTAAGAGCCCCGCGCTTCACGCGGTCTACGACGTGGCCGGCGCGGTGATGACACATGAGACGCCGGAGGACTATTTCACCCAACTCGCCGGCCGCGTCGCGCATGTGCATTTTACGGACGCCGATGCTGGCGGCAGCCATCTCGCCTGGGGCGACGGCGTCATCGACCTCGACAAGCTGGTCGCCTATCTGCGGAGCCAGAATTACGAAGGGTCGCTGACGGTCGAGCTGACCAACTGGAAATACAATGTCGATCCGACCCCGCCGCTGAAACAATGCATCGAGGCCATGCGCACAGCCCTCGCTAGGGCATAGGCAGGAGCGGATGGACATGGAGGAACGAACGTCACCCGCTGCTCCTACGGACATGCCGCCCACTTCGGCGGGCAAGCCTGATCCGTTGCTGCGGCCGTTACAGCTTGGCCAACTCACCCTGCGTAACCGGATCATGAGCACCAGCCATGAGACCGCGCTTGACGAGGGCGGTCATCCGTTGGAAGCCTATCAGCGTTATCATGAGGAAAAGGCCAAGGGCGGGCTTGCGCTGACGATGTTCGGCGGCTCGGCGCGCATCTCCGCCGATACGAGCTGGGGCGGCACGCAGCTTGACGTGTCGAGCGATGCGATCATTCCGGTGTTCCGCGCCTTCTCCGACCGCATCCACCGTCATGGTGCGGCGCTCATGTGCCAGATTTCCCATGTCGGCCGGCGGGCGAATGCCACGGCCGGCGCCTGGCTTCCCGCGCTCGGACCCTCCCATTCCCGCGAGGATTATAACCGCAGCTTCGCCCATGAGATGGACAGCCACGATATCGCGCGCATTGTGCGAGACTTTGGCCATGCGGCGCGACGGGCGCGCGAGGGCGGTCTCGACGGCATCGAGACGATGACCGGAGGCCACCTGATTGGGCAGTTCCTGTCGCCGATGGTCAATCGCCGCACCGATGAATTCGGCGGCTCGCTTGAAAACCGGATGCGCTTCCTGCGCATGGTCTACGAGGAGATCCGCCGAGAAGTCGGCAGCAATTATCCGGTCGGCATCCGCTACACGATCGATGAGGATCACAAGGACGGCCTGAGCTTTGCCGAGGCAGTCACCGTTGCCAACAGGCTGGAGCGGGAAGGGCTGGTCGATTTCTTCAACTGCATCTTCGGCCGGTTCGACACCCGCCTCAACCTGCTGGTCTATAACATTCCCGACATGACGGCGGCATCCGCGCCATGGCTGCGCCAAGTCGGGACGTTCAAGGCGGAAACGAGCCTGCCGGTCTTCCACGCTGCCAAGATCGCGGATGTCGCGACCGCGCGCTACGCGATCGATGCGGGGCTGGTCGACATGGTCGGCATGACGCGTGCGCATATGGCAGATCCGCAGATCGTCAACAAACTGCGCTCGGGCAGGCAGGACCAGATCCGGCCGTGCGTCGGCGCATCGCATTGTCTCTATCGTCCGGTGCATTGCATCCACAATCCGGCAACGGGCCGCGAGACCTGGTTGCCGCAGGTGATGGGGCGCTCGGCGGATGCCGGGCGCAAGGCAGTCGTCGTGGGCGGCGGGCCAGCAGGGGTGGAGGCTGCGCGGGTGCTCGCCGAGCGGGGCCACTACGTCGTGCTCCTGGAAGCGGCGGACCGGCTTGGCGGGCAGCTCGTGCTGGCTGCAAAGGCCCGTCTCCGCCGCGACCTGATCGGCATCGTCGACTGGCGCGTTGCCGAGCTGGAGCGCCTCGGGGTGGATGTCCGGCTCAATGTCTATGCGGAGGCGCTGGACGTTCTTGCCGGCGCGCCAGATCTCGTTCTCGTCGCCACCGGCGGCATTCCGGATTTCGGGTCCGTCGGGGGAAGCGAGCTGTGCCTCAGTGTCTTCGACGCTCTTGGCAATCCCGCGCAGGTCGCGGATGACGTGCTGATCTATGACGCGACCGGGCGCCATCCCGCGCCCTCGGCCGCCGCCGAGATCGCAGCAACCGGTAGAACGGTGACTTTCGTCGCCCGCGACGCTTCCATCGCGCCGGAGATGGAGCATCACTCGAGCATCACCTACCGCAAGGCGCTCGCCGGGCATGACGTGCGGGTCCTCTTGGAATACGAACTGGTTTCGGTGCACGCGCGGGAGGGGTGGCGCGAGGTGGTGTTGCGCCACCTCCTCACGGGCCAGGAACGCCGCGAGAGCCACGCCCAGGTCATCGTCGAGCATGGGACGGTCCCGGTGAACGACCTCTTCGACGAATTGCGGCCCCTCTCGGCGAACGATGGGATCACGGAGATCGAAAGCCTGATCGGTCCTGCGCCTCTGCGCCCCCGGCCAGCTTCCGGTTTCGAACTGCACCGGATCGGCGACGCCGTCAGCAGCCGGTCTGTTCATGCCGCCATGCTGGATGCCCTCAGACTCGGGGTGCAGTTCTGAAGGACGTGCACTGACTAGGCGAGGGCGGCGGAGGCGCGCTCGACGACTTCCGTCCGCGGGTCGATGCTGCCACTAATCGAATGGATGTCGGTACAAACTTCTAGGGCTGCTGGCCTAGCCTCTGCTGTGCTGTTGTTTTGGATCGCCCGATTAGAAGCCGACAAAGGACGCGGCCGCAGTTGCTTTTAAGGTCGTGCAAGGCTAATAATCTGGTACGCCATAATACAGTGGACCACACTGTTCTCCGCATGCGGTTAGAGATAGGTGAGACCATGAACACTAATTTGCCGGGGACTGCCATTCGCGTAGAGCGCCCGACCAAGACTTTGAGGGAACTGGCGCTCGACAAAGTCCGGGACGCCATTGTCGACGGTTATTTCAAGCCGGGTGATCGCCTTGTCGAGCGCGATCTCTGCGCACAACTGGGTGTCAGTCGTACGATCGTGCGAGAGGTACTGCGGCATCTTGAATCCGAGGGGCTCGTTGCGACCTTGCCGAACAAGGGGCCGATCGTTGCGCGTCTGGAGCTCAAAGAGGCAAAGCAGATCTATGAAATTCGCGCTGCTTTGGAGGGCATGGCCGCGCGGCTTTGTGCGGAGCAGCGTGACCCTGCAATTGCCGATGCCCTGCAAGCGTCCCTCGAAGACATCCGCAAAAGCTATGCTGCCAAGGATATGCCTGGCGTTCTCAGTCATACGTCCGCTTTTTACCACACACTGTTCACCAAGGTTGAACGACACGTCGCCTGGGGGGTCGTCAACCTACTGACCGTCCGGATTAACCATCTGCGTTCGATGACGATCAAAACCAAGAACCGCAATGTCGACGGACCGGCGCAGATGGAAAGGATCGTCGAGGCGATCAGAAGGGGCGATGGCGAGGCGGCTTACCTTGCCGCGCATGATCACGTCACCAACGCTTCTTCGATCGCCGTGGCGGTGCTCTCCGCCCAACAAACCGGCGAATAAGGCGAACGGCCCGCAAGTCGCGCCCGGAGTACTCTGGCGTGGGCGTATAGATGTGCGCAACTCTGTGCCCCTGCCACCATTCAGCGCAATATAGACAAAGCCTGAATTGTTCGTCTGGACGCGCCGGCCAGTCATTCGCGCCGACGTCCTGAGGGAGATGCGGTTGTCACTCATGAGCTTCTACCGCGGCGCCGCTGCGAGGCCGTACAGCAAACCCATTCTATTTACAGCGAAAAAGTTCATCGTTGCCGGCTCGAAGGCTGGAGTGCCCAGGGGCGCTTGACACTTCGATATTATGGCATACCATAGGCCATAATATCTCAGAGAGGCGCTCCGATGACGATTCAAATCCGCAAGACACTGCTCCAGGTCGAAACGACGCTGGTCGAGGGAAACAAAGCTGCCCCCCAACCATTGAAACTCTATTCGGCGCTGGCGGTGGTCAAGAATCCGTGGGCCGGGCGGGGCTTTGTCGAGGACCTCACGCCGGAGATCCGTGCTGCAGCCCCCGTCCTCGGCGAGCTTCTGACCAAAATGATCATTGAAGCCGTTGGCTCCGGAGAAGCTGTTGAGGGCTACGGCAAGGCCGCTGTCGTCGGCCTCGGCGGCGAGATCGAACACGCGTCGGCGCTGATCCATACGTTGCGCTTCGGCAATCATTATCGCAACGCAGTAGGCGCCAAGTCCTATCTGGCCTTCTGCAATACCCGCGGCCCGGCCAATGCTCCGATCATGATCCCGCTGATGGATAAGAACGAGGAAGGCCGCCGTTCGCATTACCTGACCATCCAGACCGCCGTAGCGGATGCGCCGGCCGCCGACGAGATCGTCGTGGCACTTGGAGCATCGGTTGGCGGGCGTCCTCACCATAGGATAGGCGACCGCTACCAGGATCTCAAAGACCTCGGCCAGGAAGTTGACAACCCGGCTGGCGTGTAATCGAGAACGAGGACGTCAAATGCAGACGATCTCATCATCGAATGCGCGCGAGGCAGGTGCCGCTCCGCTCGCGCGCCGGACGACTGGAAGCGGAGCCGCCTATTTCGAACATGGGACAGGCGAAACGTTGATCCTCGTTCATGGCGTCGGCATGCGGCTCGAAGCCTGGACGCCGCAAATCGAGGTGTTCTCCAAAACGCACCGGGTTATCGCTGTCGACATGCCAGGGCACGGCGAGAGCGAGAGACTTTCGGCAGGCAGCACATTGAGAGATTTCGTAGCCTGGTTTGGCCGCTTTCTCGACGATGTGAACATCACACGCGCGAATGTTGCGGGCCATTCTATGGGCGCACTCATTTCTGGCGGTGCTGCGGCAACATTCGCTCACCGGATCACGCGTGTCGCTTATCTGAATGGCGTCTACCGCCGCGATCCGGCGGCAAAGGCGGCCGTCCTGGCACGCGCGGCGGCGATCCGCAATGAGGGTCCCGATACCGAAGGCCCGTTGCTGCGATGGTTCGGAGACGACCCGCAGAGCCAGCGTGCACGGGAACTGACGCGGGCGTGGCTGGAGAGGGTTGATCCGGAAGGCTATGCCGTTGCGTACGCTGCCTTCGCCGGTGGCGACGAGACTTACGCCGACTGCTGGCCCGCGATAACCTGCCCCGCCCTTTTTCTCACGGGCTCCGATGATCCGAATTCGACACCGGAGATGGCCGAACAGATGGCAGCTCTGGCGCCGAACGGATGGTCCCGCATCGTCGAGGGTCACAGGCACATGGTCAATCTGACGGCTCCGGAAACCGTCAATGCGCTCATGACGGAATGGCTGGCGCGCAAGGAGGAGGAACTGGCATGAATGTGGAAGCTTTCGACCCAAGAGCCTTGCGTGATGCGTTTGGCGCCTTCGCGACCGGCGTGACGGTGGTCACCGCGAACGATGCGGCGGGCAAGCCGATCGGCTTCACAGCCAATTCCTTCACGTCCGTGTCGCTGAGCCCGCCCCTGCTGCTCGTCTGCCTCGCGAAAACCTCGCGCAATTATGCGACGATGACCGAAACCGAGAGTTTCGCGGTCAACATACTTTCCGAGACACAGAAAGACATCTCGAACACCTTCGCCCGCCCCGTGGAGGATCGGTTCGCTGCGATCGATTGGAGGAGGGCGCCTAATGGATCCCCGATATTCTCACAGGTGTCGGCCTGGTTCGAGTGCTCGATGCGCGATGTCATCGAAGCTGGCGACCATGTCATCATGGTCGGTCGTGTAACCGCGTTCGAAAACAGCGGCCTGAACGGTCTCGGTTATGCACGCGGGGGCTATTTCACCCCGCAACTCGCGGCAAAGGCGGTTTCGGCGGCCGCTGGCGGAGAAATTCGCCTCGGCGCGGTGCTGGAGCGGCATGGCTCGGTGTTTCTCCTGGGCGAGGAAACCCTTTCCCTTCCGAGCTGCGCTGGCGAGGGCGGCGATCCGGCAAAGACGCTGGCGAGACATCTCGAGCAATTGACGGGACTGAGTGTCACCATCGGCTTTCTCTATTCAGTCTATGAGGACAAGACCGACGGCCGCCAGCACATCGTTTACCACGCGCTCGCCAGCGATGGCGCGCCACGAGAAGGCAGGTTTCTGGCGCCTGCGGACGTTACCGGTGCACAATTCAGCAACGGCGCCACAGGCGATATCGTCAGCCGGTTTGTGCTCGAAAGCTCCATCGGCAATTTCGGTTTGTATTTTGGCGACGAGACCGGCGGCACGGTTCATCCGATCGCGAAAAAGGACGCACGCACATGAAGTTCTCGCTTTTCGTACACATGGAACGACTCGATCCCTCGCAGGACCACAAGTCGCTCTACGAGGAATTCGTGGCGCTCTGCGAGATCGCCGACAAGGGCGGCATGCATGCGATCTGGACCGGTGAGCACCACGGGATGGAATTCACCATCGCCCCCAACCCGTTTGTAACGATTGCGGACCTTGCGCGCCGCACCAAGAATGTGCGCCTCGGCACAGGCACGGTGATCGCCCCGTTCTGGCATCCGATCAAGCTGGCCGGCGAGGCCGCGATGACGGACCTCATCTGCGATGGCCGGCTGGACATCGGCATTGCCCGCGGCGCCTATTCCTTCGAATACGAGCGGCTGTTGCCGGGGCTCGACGCCTGGAGTGCCGGGCAGCGCATGCGCGAGCTCATCCCGGCGGTGAAGGGGATCTGGGCGGGTGATTACGCCCATGAGGGCGAGTTCTGGAAATTCCCCGCCACGACCTCGTCGCCGAAGCCACTGCAGAAGCCGTACCCGCCGATCTGGGTCGCTGCCCGCGATCCCAATTCGCATGAATTCGCTGTCGCCAACGGCTGCAATGTGCAAGTGACGCCGCTCTGGCAGGATGACGAAGAGGTCCGAAGCCTGATGGCTCGGTTCAACGACGCCTGCGCCAAAAATACTGATATCGGGCGGCCGAAAATCATGCTGCTGCGCCACACCTATGTTGGCTCCGACGAGGCGGATATCGCACAGGCCGCTCATGAGATGAGCGTCTACTACAACTACTTCTTCGCCTGGTTCAAAAACGAAAAACCGATCAAGCAGGGGCTAATCGAACGGATTCCTGATGAGGCCATAGCAGCCAACGCCATGCTCTCGGGCGAGGCGATGCGTCGCAACAACGTCGTGGGGACGGCCGACGAGGTCATCGCCCGACTGAAGACCTACGAGGCAATGGGCTACGACGAATATTCCTTCTGGATCGACACCGGTATGAGCTTCGAGCGCAAGAAGGCCTCCCTCGAGCGCTTTATTGCCGAAGTGATGCCGGTCTTTGCGGAGTAGGGTAGATGCAGCGCTTCCAGTGTTACATCGATGGTGAGTTCGGCGACGGCGAGGCGCGGTTCGAGAGCATCGACCCGGCAACGGGCCGTGCCTGGGCGGAGATGCCGGAGGCGCGCGAGGCCGATGTCGATCGCGCCGTCGAAGCGGCGCATAAGGCGCTCTATGCCGGAGCATGGCCGAAATTGACCGCGACACAACGCGGCAAGTTGCTCTACAAGCTTGCCGATCTCGTGACCGCGAATGCCCAGAAACTGGCGGAACTGGAGACGCGCGACACCGGCAAGATCATTCGTGAGACCTCCGCACAGATCGCCTATGTCGCCGACTATTACCGCTATTACGCCGGTATCGCCGACAAGATCGAGGGCGCCCACCTGCCGATCGACAAGCCGGACATGGATGTGTGGCTTCGCCGCGAACCGATCGGCGTCGTTGCCATGGTCGTGCCGTGGAACAGCCAGCTCTTCCTATCCGCGGTAAAGATCGGCCCAGCGCTGGCGGCTGGCTGCACCATGGTGGTGAAGGCCTCGGAAGACGGTCCGGCGCCGCTTCTCGAATTCGCCGGGCTCGTCCATGAGGCGGGCTTCCCCGCCGGTGTCGTCAACGTCATCACCGGCTTCGGTCCCTCCTGCGGCGCGGCGCTGAGCCGTCACCCGAAGGTTGATCATATCGCCTTTACCGGCGGACCGGAAACGGCGCGCCATGTCGTGCGCAATTCGGCGGAGAACCTCGCCTCGACGTCGCTGGAGCTCGGCGGCAAGTCTCCCTTCATCGTCTTCGCCGATGCCGATCTCGAAAGTGCGGCAAACGCGCAAGTTGCGGGGATCTTCGCGGCGACGGGCCAGAGCTGCGTCGCCGGCTCCCGGCTCGTCGTCGAACGAGGTGTCAAGGATCGCTTCCTGGAGATTCTCAAGGCGAAGGCCGAGGCAGTGCGCCTCGGCAGCCCGCTCGACATGGCGACCGAAGTGGGGCCGTTGGCGACCCGGCGCCAGCGCGAGCATATCGAGGCGCTGATCGCCCGCTCGCTAGCCGCCGGCGCCAAAGTGGTAACGGGGGCGAGCGCCCCCGAAGGCGACGGCTTCTACTACCGGCCGACCATTCTCGACTGCGACGGCGGCCGCTCGCCCGCGCTGGAGGAGGAGTTTTTCGGGCCGGTCCTTTCAGTCGCCTCCTTCGAGAACGAGGCAGAGGCGCTGGCGATCGCTAACGACACCCGTTACGGCCTAGCGGCCGGGCTGTTCACGCGGGATCTCACGCGTGCGCACCGGTTGATGAAGGGCATCCGCGCCGGGATCGTCTGGGTCAATACCTATCGGGCGGTCTCGCCGATCGCACCTTTCGGCGGTTTCGGGCTTTCCGGCCACGGCCGCGAGGGCGGCATGGCCGCCGTTCTCGACTACACCCGGACCAAGACCGTGTGGCTCCGGACCTCGGACGATCCAATCCCGGATCCGTTCGTGATGCGGTGACGGCGATGTTTTACGAGATCCGCACCTATCGACTGAAGAACGGCGCCATCCCCACCTATTTGAAGGTGGTCGAGGAAGAGGGGATCGCCATCCAGAAAAGGCATCTCGGCGACCTCGTCGCCTACTTCGTCTCCGAGATCGGGCCGATCAACGAGATCGTCCACATCTGGGGATATGCGAGCCTCGACGACCGCGAGCGGCGACGAGCCGCGTTGATGGAAGACCCGGACTGGCGGGCCTTCCTTCCAAAAATACGCGACCTCATAGAAGTCGCGGAGAACAAGATCATGAAGGCGGCGCGCTTTTCGCCGCTTGGCGGCGTGTCATAGACAGCCAAACAAAACCGAACCACGGGGGAAGGGAACATGAGGAACATATTCATTCTGGCGGCTACGGTCGCGACCATCGCGACATCCGCGCCGGCAACGGCGGCCGATCTCGTCTTTTCGAGCTGGGGCGGCACGACACAGGACGCCCAGAAGGCTGCCTGGGCCGACAAGTTCACCGAAAAGACCGGCATCAATGTCCTGCAGGACGGGCCGACCGATTACGGCAAGATGAAGGCTATGGTCGAGGCGAATGCCGTCACCTGGGACGTTGTCGACGTGGAGGGTGATTACGCGGCTCAGGCGGGCAAAAAGGGCCTCCTCGAGAAACTCGACTTCTCTGTTATCGACAAGTCCAAGCTCGATCCGCGCTTCGTCACAGACTATTCGGTTGGCAGCTTCTATTATTCCTTCGTCATCGGTTGCAACAAGGATGTGGTCGATGCCTGTCCGAAGACCTGGGCTGACCTGTTCGACACCGAAAAGTTCCCGGGCAAGCGCGCCTTCTACAAGTGGTCCGCGCCGGGTGTGATTGAGGCGGCGCTGCTTGCCGACGGCGTGCCGGCCGACAAGCTCTATCCCCTCGATCTCGACCGCGCCTTCAAGAAACTCGACACGATCAAGGGCGACATCATCTGGTGGTCGGGCGGCGCGCAGTCCCAGCAGCTTCTTGCCTCGGCCGAAGCACCCTTCGGCAGCCTGTGGAACGGCCGCATGACGGCTCTTGCCCAGACCGGCGTCGGTATCGAGACCTCCTGGGAGCAGAACATCACCGCCGCCGATTCGCTCGTCGTGCCCAAGGGCGCGAAAAACAAGGAAGCGGCGATGCAGTTCATCGCTCTCGCAACATCGGCAGAAGCACAGGCCGAGCTTGCCAACCTGACCGGCTACGCGCCGATCAATCTCGACTCGCCGGAGCTGATGGACGCGGACCTGGCAAAGACCTTGCCGGATGCGCAGACCGCGAGCCAAGTCAACGCCGACATGAACTACTGGGCCGAGAACCGCGATGCGATCGGTGAGCGCTGGTACGCCTGGCAGGCGAAGTAACCCCGAAATCACCGGAAGGACGTTGCGGCGTTCTTCCGGCTGCTCCGGCGGTTTGAGGGTGGGCGCGCGCGGTCCGTTTCAGACGGAGCCTTTATGGGAGGAGAGACGACGATGGTGTCGAACACCGAAACCGACAGCGGCAGAGCGTATGCGCCTGCGCGCGTCAGGCGGCTGACCGACTTTGAACTGACCTTGCCGGCGCTCGTGTTGCTGGTCCTGTTCTTCGTCGTGCCAGTTGTCATCCTGCTGATGCGCAGTGTCACCGAACCCGTGCCTGGCCTCGGCAACTATGTCGAACTGCTGGGCTCTTCGACCTATCTCAGGATCTTCACGAACACCTTCCTGGTCTCCGGCCTCGTCACCGTCGTTTCGCTGCTCATCGGCTTTCCCGTCGCCTGGGCACTGGCGGTGATGCCGGGTCGCGCCGCCTCGATCGTCTTCGCTATCCTGCTGCTGTCAATGTGGACGAACCTGCTTGCACGCACCTATGCATGGATGGTGCTGCTGCAGCGAACAGGCGTCATCAACAAGGTGCTGATCGGGCTCGGGCTGATCGATAAGCCTCTGCCGCTCGTCAACAATCTCACGGGCGTAACAATCGGCATGACCTACATTATGCTGCCCTTCATCATCCTGCCGCTCTACGGCGTCATCAAAAAAATCGATCCGGCGATCCTGCAGGCGGCAGCACTCTGCGGCGCCAACCGATGGCAATCACTAGTCCGGGTTCTTCTGCCCTTGGCAATGCCTGGTATGGCGGCCGGCGCGCTCATGGTCTTCGTCATGTCGCTCGGCTACTTCGTCACCCCGGCACTGCTTGGCGGAACGGCCAATATGATGCTCGCCGAACTCATCGCCCAATTCGTGCAGTCGCTCGTCAACTGGGGCATGGGCGGTGCCGCGGCCCTGGTGCTCCTGGTCGTGACGCTTGCCCTCTATGCGGTGCAGTTGCGCTTCTTCGGCACCGATAGGATGGGAGGACGCTAAGATGCTCCTGAACCTAAATCGCCTCGGCTGGTGGAAGCTGGTCCTTTTCGGTATCACCGTGCTCACCACCGCTTTCCTGCTGCTGCCGATCCTCTTCATCGCCGCGCTGTCCTTCGGCTCGTCGCAATGGCTGATCTTCCCGCCGCCGAGTTGGACGCTCCGGTGGTATCAGGAGCTGTTCGCCGATCCGCGCTGGCTGGCATCGGCGTGGACCAGCTTCCAGATCGCGATCATCGTCACCGTACTTTCGGTGCTTCTCGGTCTCGCCACCTCCTTCGGGCTGACGCGCGGCCGGTTCGCCTTTCGCGAAGGGCTGAAGGCGCTCTTCCTGACGCCGATGATCCTGCCGGTGGTCGTTCTCGCGGTGGCGCTTTACGCCTTCTTCCTCAAGATCGGCCTCAACGGGACCCTGACCGGTTTCGTCATCTCCCACCTGGTGCTGGCGCTGCCGTTCTCGATCCTCTCGATCGGCAATGCGCTTGAGGGTTTCGACAAATCGATCGAGGATGCCGCCGTTCTTTGCGGCGCCTCGCCGCTCGAAGCCAAGGTCCGTGTGACGCTGCCGGCGATCAGCCACGGCATCTTCTCGGCGGCGATCTTCTCGTTTCTCACCTCCTGGGATGAGGTGGTCGTGGCCATCTTCATGTCGAGTCCGACGCTTCAGACGCTTCCTGTCAAGGTCTGGGCTACGCTGCGACAGGATCTGACCCCGGTCGTTGCTGCCGCCTCGACGCTCCTCATCCTCCTCACAGTGCTTTTGATGGTGCTCGTTGCCGTCGTTCGCAAAGGATTGAAATCATGAGCAAGCCCTTTCTGCAAATCCGGGGCATCCGCAAGGAATACGGACCCGTGACGGCTGTGCAAGACGTCAATCTCGACGTGGCGCGGGGCGAATTCCTGACCTTTCTCGGCCCGTCGGGATCGGGCAAGAGCACAACGCTCTATATTCTCGCTGGCTTCGAGGACCCGACCGGCGGCGACATCCTGCTCAACGGGGAATCTCTGCTGTCAACGCCCTCTCATAAGCGCAATATCGGAATGGTGTTCCAGCGCTACACGCTCTTCCCGCACTTGTCGGTTGGCGAGAACATTGCGTTTCCGCTGAAGGTCCGCCGCCTGCCGAAGGCGGAGATCGACGCCAAGGTGCGCCAGATGCTGAAGCTCGTGCGGCTCGAGGGCTTCGAGGATCGCAAGCCAGCGCAAATGTCAGGTGGCCAGCAGCAGCGGGTCGCCTTGGCGCGCGCTCTTGCCTATGACCCACCTGTGCTGCTGATGGACGAGCCGCTCTCCGCGCTGGACAAGAAGCTGCGCGAGGAGATCCAGCACGAGATTCGTCGGATTCATCAGCAGACGGAGGTAACGATCCTCTACGTTACGCACGACCAGGAGGAGGCGCTCAGGCTGTCCGACAGGATTGCCGTCTTTTCGAAGGGCGTGATCGATCAGATCGGCACCGGACCGGAACTCTACGCCAATCCCGCCACCCGCTTCGTTGCGGAGTTTATCGGCGACAGCGATTTCCTGCCCTGCAACGTAGTCTCCGCAGGGAATGGCCGAGCCGAGATCGCGATTTGCGAGACCATGACCGTCGCGGACATCCCCCTTCATGGGACCGCATCCTCCGGCAGCAAGGCAGCACTTATGCTGAGGCCGGAGCGCCTGCTCTTGTCGAAAAGGCAGTCGGAGTCTGGCTTGCCTGTCACGGTCAGCGATATCACCTTCCTCGGCAACAACGTCCATGTGGCGACGAAGACCAGCAAAGGCAACAATCTGTCGGTCCGCCTCCCATTCGGCCACGAGGCAATCTCCGGCCTCAATCGCGGCGACGCTGTCTGGCTGAAATTCGACGCAGAGTCGGCGCACGTCTTCGGCCAATAGTTGCAGCCGGCATGCCGAGAAGGCCGGCAAACGGCTAAAAGCCGGCGCTCTATCGCAAGGACACTTGTAAATGACCATTTCGGAAAAACTTCTCGCTAAGCTGAAGGATTCGAGCCTCGCGCTCAACAGAGCCCTGGTCGGAAGCGAATGGCTCGGCAGGAGCGACAGCGGCAAGACGTTCGAGGTCAGGAACCCGGCGACCGACGAGATCATCGCCACATTACCCGACATGAGCCGCGCCGAAACAGCGCGCGCCATCGATATGGCCCATGCAGCGCAAAAGGCATGGGGAAAAAAGACTGGCAAGGAACGGGCCGCGGTGCTGCGCGCCCTCTACGACCTCCTCGTTGCAAACGTTGATGACCTAGCCACCATCCTTACCATGGAGATGGGCAAACCCCTTGCGGAAGCGAGAGGCGAAATTCTTTACGGCGCCTCTTATGTCGAATGGTTTGGCGAAGAGGCCAAGCGCGTCTACGGCGACACCATTCCGGGTCATCAGCAGAACAAGCGCATTATCATCCTCAAGCAGCCGATCGGCGTCGTGGCCGCGATCACGCCCTGGAATTTTCCGAATGCGATGCTTGCGCGCAAGTTGGCGCCTGCCATTGCGGCGGGCTGCGCAGTCGTTTCGAAGCCGGCTGCGGAGACGCCCCTATCGGCGCTGGCGCTTGCCACGCTCGCGGAACGCGCCGGCCTGCCAGCAGGGGTTTTCAGCGTGATCCTGTCGACCGATTCCGCCGCGGTCGGCAAGCAAATGTGCGAAAGCGACAAGGTCCGTAAGCTAACCTTCACGGGCTCTACGAACGTCGGGAAAATTCTGATGCGCCAAGGCGCCGACCAGATCATGAAGCTGGGTCTGGAACTCGGAGGCAACGCGCCGTTTATCGTCTTCAATGACGCCGATCTCGATGCGGCGGTGGAAGGCGCAATGGT
>Ga0228710_1007870_pt1 | contig 15548 bp, 9 predicted proteins | sample MedpolnodulmetaG_FD_177995 | JGI IMG/M metagenome (GOLD analysis project Ga0228710, IMG submission 177995) | Root nodule microbial communities from Medicago polymorpha collected in Santa Monica, California, United States - pink nodules | ecosystem: Host-associated > Plants > Roots > Nodule... | reverse complement strand
AATAGTACTTTGATTATGGATCCTGCACACTTGAACAAATTGTTTAGCATATCCAATTGATTATTTTTAATACCTTGTTATTGTCAAAACTCAATAGGTGACTTGTGAAACACCCTTATTCCAACATAAGTTAGTGTGGGGAATAAAAAGATCAAATCAAGAGGTTCGGAAGCAAAAATATTTTTAAGGAACATCATTGACTCTGAGGGGCAGGAGCCGCACTACCTAACTTCCCACATGAAGATGTTGTTGTCCTGAAACCAAAAGTAGCTTCTATAATTCCTTCCCACTTATCAAAAAGGGGTCAGAACAAATACATATATAGGGCACCATTGACTCTGGGGAGCAGGAGCCGCACTACCTGACTTCCCACGTGAAGATGTTGTCTCTAAACATTAATAAAATGTCAAATGAAAAAGGATCCCCACCTCTCTTATTTGAAATGAAGAAATGACTTTTCTCGGTTGGTTTAGTGTTAAGGTTAGAACCTGTTTCCTCAAAATATCTTTTACACAGGAGCAAGAAAAAGCTGGACTACACACACTCACTTGAGACTTGTTGTTGGGTTGAATAAATTCATAAGAAATGCTTGAAGTTGTGTTTAGTGTACGCTTAGAACAAAACCTTGGAGGAGACAAGAGTTTTAATTGTGATGTCATGTGTTAATTTTGTTTATGCTGCTAATGTTTATGCCTTTTGTTTGAGGACAAGCAATGATTCAAGTATGGGGGAGTTTGATGAGTCACTAATTAGTGTTTTTAAGTGGTTATTTGAGTTTATTTTATTTAGATTTTATGTGTTTTTATTTACTTTTTAGAACTATTTTACTTCAATTACTTGTTATTTAATTTCAGGAACAAATATATGAAAGGTTGAGTCTTGGAGGAAAAGAAAGGGGATTTGGAGCTGATTGAGGCAAAAAACATGAAGATCTTGTTCAAAAATATCAGGCGCGGCCGTGTGTAACACCCCGTTTTCCCAACAATGTAAATAATACATATAAATCAGAGTATTCAACGTGGAACGGAATGCCACATTACATTGAAGTATAAATAGAGTAAAGTTACTATTTATTAAAAACAACCTTGTCAAAATTCAATTACATCGCAGCGGAAAATTAATTCTTTATTCTACAACCTTGGCACTACGGCCTCAACATAAACAACTTAAAGGAAAATTGTTGTTCAAATAGATCGACAACATAGTTCACAAATAATACGTAACAATGGAAAACAAAGCAAATATCCCCATCCCGTTACGTATCAGAGCGACCCTAAGACGACGCGTGAGAGAGTCAACTCACATCAGCAGCTAATCCTGGTTATCTGCACGTTACCCACGTAGAGGCAACATTTAAAGAGAAGGGGTGAGATTCACATTCAATAATAATAAGCATATAATTCATCAACAGAATTTAACAACATAAACAACAATTAAACAACAATATTACTTCATATATGCTTCAATTATTTCTACTTGGCAATAAATCAATGACAACAACTCAACAACTCGACGACGACGACAACTACGGGACAATGCAAGACACAACAACAACCTGACTATGCAGTATGCATGTGGTACCAATCAACGTGTTACAACATAGGCTCTCAATTCAACGTGTAGAGCATAGGCTCCTAAATCAACGTGTAAAGCATAGGCTCTCAAATCAACGTGTAGAGCATAGGCTCTCAAAACAACGTGGTATGAATGATTAAATATTCATCAGGGCATGAGCCCCCAACTTTATATGAGTATGCATGGACTCAACAACTTATTCAACACCAACGTACCACTTCAACGACATTGACGACATCAACGACAACGACAACAACAACGGCAACAACGACTCCACATTATAATTCCATAAATATTCATCATTTAATTGCAACATCATATAATCATCATATTAATTCAACATATGCATTCATATAGCAATTCATCAATGAGTACATTCATCAATCAAGGTTATTCATGATAAGCAAAGGCTTTTTGAAAACTGACAATATTACCTAAGACTTTCATGTACACACCAAAGGCTAATCCAAAACAGAAACGTGTGAAAACGATGAAAGAACATGAAAAGGTACACTGCTACTGTGCAGTTCGCCTCGCGGGCTGACTTACTCGCTGTGGCGAGCAAACACTGCTCTCTGCCACACTACAGTTTGCCGTGGCGAGCAGATGGCGAGCAAACACTGCTCTCTGTCACGTTGCAGCTCGCCGTGGCGAGCAGATTACTCGCTGTGGCGAGTTATGACAGACTTCTGTCGGGAAGAACGATTTTTCACCCCAAAAATCCAATTTTCATCTACCCCAATCCCAAATTTGATAGGGAACTCAACGTATGATAATTCTACAACCTGAACATCAATTATACATGAATTCAATGGATTCTCTACTCTATTACCAATTTCTACTCCAAAACCTAATTCCCAAATTCACAAAACAACAACAACAACTACATGCTAAATTCAATTTCAGAATTATATAATCTAAGATTAGAGAATGATAGTCCCACCCTTACCTTTGATTAGACGATTACAAGATTTCAAACCCTCCCTTCTCTTGATTCTCCTCTTCTCTTGGTTCTCCTCTTTTCTCCCAAAGACTTTGTAAAAACCTAATTTGTCTGGCTCTTGTTTTCTTATATCTCAACAGATTTCTATTTAACTCCACTTATTTCTAATTAATCTAATTCAGCCCCCTTCAAGTCTAATTATTTTAATTTCCAACCTATCCTACTAAATAATAAAATAAAGCCACTTAATAAAATATTAATACACAACAACATGTCACTTATCAACATAAATCATATAAGTCAGATAAAAGACTCTAAACTCGACCAAAATAATCAAATAAATAAATAGGGCGTTACACCATGCCTCCAAAGTTCAAAGAAGTGCCAAATACCAGAGAGCTTGGCACAGACCATGCCTGCGGTGGCACAGCCGTGCTCGACAGGGCAGTCCCCTTTTGCTGCTTTTGTTACAAGGCTGGCACGGCCCGTGCCAAGGTTCCAACTGCCTTTTTAGTTTTATTTCTGACCTAAAATCCCATGGGTTTCCTTGTGGGACATTCTAGTGATTTATTTCTTCGGGCTTAAGTTAGTTTTAGGCTATAAATAGAGAAGCTAGCAGACATATCTATTCATCTTTTGTTCTTGGGAATTCTAAGTGACAATTATTCCTTTGAATAAAAGTTCTTCTTTATTTTCTTGTTATTTACTTTTATGTTCTTCTTCTTCTTCTTCTCTATGTCTACAATGAACATGACTGAGTGGCATTCTTTATCTTGGGATTGTTGGATGAGTCTAATGACATAACCCCTATCAAACCAAGCTTAGAACCCCAATCTTATGTAAATCTATTTTCTAATCTATTTCACTGTTTTTCTAATGAAATAACAAGTATTAATTGAAGGACCAAAATGTGAAGTTTAATAGTTGTTATTTCATCATCACAAATATCAAGCGAAGGATCGAAAGATGAAATTTGATATTGGAACAAGTGAAATTAGACAAGGATTGCGAACACATGACAATAGTCTAGGAAACCTTGAGACATTAAAGTTTCGTTCTTAAAGGGTTTCAATAGCAATCAACCATGAGAATAAGCGTGGTTTCTATTGAAATACATTTATTGAGACCGAAAGGAGATATGAAAAGCCAAAGAGAAACTTGTCTTTAGAAAATAGATCCAACATAAGATTTAGGTTTAGGGTTTGGTTTGTGAAGGATTTGTCATCAAGATGAACCAATAATCCCAAAACGTTTTTATTATTATTATTTTCAAAACAACAAAAATCCAACTTTTAACCTTTGAACTTTCATCTAATTATTGTTTAAAAGTGAACCAAATACACAACTCACTGTCGGAACAATAACTCTTTATTACTACTTCGGTAAACCGTGCACTTGAGGATTTACGACATCAGTAAACAAGTTCAAATGCCTCAACTTAGTATATACTTAAATCACATATGAGTGTAGTAGCATATACATGTATGTTTCATAGGCCAATACCAATGGATTCCAAAGTTTCACAAAGTTCGTCTCGTTTTTATCATTTTACAAGAACCAAAGTTTTCAAAGCAAAACCAAGTTAAAGTTCATGATTCCCATCCAAATTTTTTGTATAAATCATAACTAGAGTAAACAACCTTAGTCCCACACTAACATATTGAGAAAATGAGTTTTCGGAAAATTGCACGTTCTTGAACAATCTACAAAAAGGCTTGATTTAATTCAAGAAGTCAAGTTCAACCGAAGCTCCCTGTCAAAGGCACAACAAAACATCTACCCTGATGGCTGCCTTGCTGCGCCCAGCAGCCAGAGGCCTGTGCTGCAGCTCTGTTCGCCGTTTCGTCCGTAAAATAGCGACCGTTAACCCGATTTCAATTCTGTTTTAACCTACGCGTTCTACTCAATTAATCCTATCATATTTCACTGAGAAATCATATTTTCACATCCCTAAACACAACTTATCCCAGAATCACTTATTTTCCAAAAACTTTTAAAATCACTTTTACTCAAAATCCCAATTTTCTCCCAAACGATTTCTCAACACCAATCAACAACCCAAAACAGAAAATCAACATGCCATTAGTCATCATAATCGACTTATTCCATTCATTAAAAATCATCAACACCAGAATTCAACTTATTTCACCATCTTCACCAAAACTCAACAACACAACAACAACATAACAAACATGAATAAACTCATGGAATCTCTAACACCCATAGCATAATTTATCATCACTAGCATAACACAACATCATTTAAGACATAGTTCTACAATTTCATCAACAAACAACAACAATAACTTCATTTTCACTCATTTAAGCAAAAATCAACAAAGTAACTTACCAGCACACTTTAATCATGCAAAATCATCAACAACAACAAGTTTGACATCAATTTAGCATACCCAAACTTATCATCAAAGAAGGGACACCTAATTGACTTTAAAAATTCACAAAAAGAATCATTACTCACAAATAAGCACTTATTCACTTAAGTAGAAAATAGATTATAGCTTATTCATGAAAGAGCACTATCCCCCTTACGTTAAACCTTCAAGAATTAGAATCCTAGCCTCAATTTTGCTCCAAAGCTCCAATCCAAGCTTTCTCTCTTTAGATCTTTTTCTAACCCTTGTTGCCTAACTTTCTCTTTCTACCTCTTTCTCCAAAATGTTTTGCAATGTGTGAATGAGTGTAAAATGACCTAGTTTCTCTTAACACTAGAGTTTATATAGACTCTACAATAATGGGTTCAACCCTCAGTTGTCTTAATGGGCTCAAAGTTCACACTAACTAATTTACCAAGTTTCTACTCACTTAACGGATAAAAATAACGAATAGTTACAGTCTCTTATTTAATTACCCCAACTCACTAGTAACTTAGTAAAAATAATTATTGCCACCAAAACAATAAAAATAATCCTCACAATAAAATTACTAATTTCCCCTTGCTTACAAAATGACCAAAATACCCTTGAGTCCAAAATGACTAAAATACCCTTCTAAAGCAAAACTCCACTAATCCCAACCAAAATACACACAGAGATAAATAATCACATACAATCACATATAAACACATATAAAAATTAATTAAAATAATTTTTGCGAAAAACGGGTTGTTACAACTCTCCCCCACTAAAAAGAATTTTCGCCCTCTAAAATTACCTGAAGAAAACAACTCCGGATATGAAACCCTCATCCTACTCTCCGATTCTCAGGTAGCACTCTCGCCAGTTGGTCTAACCCAAATCACCTTCACCAACAATATGCCATTTCAAAAGAAAACATTATGATAACTTCTCCCTCCTCGACAACTCCATGCACCCCTAAAAAAGACACACCAAATCCCTCGAAAGAATCAACTCCCACCCCAACCTTCGAAAACTCCTATAGCTGAACCTAGAAGCAACCTTGCATGTAAGAAAGTTATGGCTAATAGATTCAACAGTTCCCCACAAAGAGGACACATAATATCTGTTGGATCACAGTTGACCATACGTCTTAGGGATGGGAATGGTTACCCTATGGGTAGGATACTACAGTGTCCTTCCCCATACCCGCATTTGTAAAAGATACATGTACATGTGCCCGTACCCTCATGGGCAACAACATTAGTGCCCTTCCCCACACCCTATGGGTACCTAAGTGCACATACCCGCGCTCATTATCCACACTTTAACTATGAAAAGACAATAACAAAATCACAATTGAAATAAAACTATGGTCCAATTTTTTTTTTTTAAATTAACTAATCAAATCGTAATATTTAGTCAAATAAAAGACATCCAAAATATCCCTAAAAAATTGTACATCGAAAGTTGTTATTGTATTAAGTTGTTTTTTGGTTTAGGTTTAGGTTTAGGTTTATGCTTAGAGAGCTAAGTAAATTAATTAATTATACACCAAAAACAAATAAATTATTTATGATATTATATAAATATGTACATGTGGGGAAGGGCAGTATAGTACCCTTACCCGTGCCCAAATCCATGAAAACAGGGTTTTACCCTATCCATTGTGGGTATTTTTTGCGGTACCCATTAGGCCTGGGTCCAATTGCCATCCCTACGTCTCAATTGGTTCACTTTAGTCGGTAGATTAGTATTAAAAGCATGTTGTTAACTTGTTTTTCAAGTATTCTATGTGAGAGAATGTTATTATTATCTATTTTCCATTCCTATTTTGTATATGGAAAATAGGTTCACATGAACATAGGTTCATGAATTCCCGTTTGGTTTGAGCTTATTTTGAGCTTATGAAAAATAGCTTATGTAAATAAATAAGCTTTTATTTTAATTTATAAACTCTCACTAACAAAAATTGTATCTTCATAAATGGGTTTTTCATAAACTACCTTAAAAACTTATAAATAATACATAAAAACTTATTTATTTGCATAAGCTGTTTTATATAAGCTCTAAAATAAGCTAATCCAAACGGGCCCATTATCTTTATGTGACATTTTTTCTATTTTATTGTTTGTTTAAAAATGATATTTGATATTTTTTGAAGGAAAGTAATATTTGATTAATCAATAATATTTTTTTTTTAGTAAGAAATCAATAATTTTGTTAATAGTTTCTTTTTATAACCTTTTTTGAGGGTTTTTTTTTATGGAAGTTTCTTTTTATAACCTGTGACTCTTATGTTAATTTCTATTATATAATTTCTATCAGCATATTTACTCCCTATAAAATTTTTCCATCAACATTTTTAGTTTTTGTGAAAAAATTTCATCAACATTTTTGGTCCCTAAAATGCTTAAGGAAAATGTCACAGGGACTAAAAAGTGTGATTTTATTTTGTATGGACTAAAAACAAAGCTGTGAATATTTATAGAGAGTAAAAACTTAATTAACCCAAAAAAGTATTATATCATAAGCGGGTCTCAATATGTTTGATCGACATTGATTAGATCTCAAAATATGTTTGATCGACATTGATAATTTTTGGAAGTGAATATATAAACAAAAAAATATAGAAATTAGACGGTCCTTTACTACGTTATATTTTAGATATTTGTTCATTGTTGGACCACATGAATTAATGAATGAACCTATGTTCACCACTAGTTAGTCCTCTTTGTATCTTTTTCCTGGAAGTACATGGTCCTTGACCACTATAGAAACTTCCTTAACAACACCTTGATATCCTTATAGCCTCTTAGATTCGATGCTTCTTTTATGCAATTATTATCAACTTTTTTTTGTTTTTTTGTTTTGTATATGGAGTGTGAATATAAAGATTCCCCACCACCCTTATTATCTCTAGTGAAAGGGACACTTCTGGTGAGAAAACGTTGCCGGCAGGTATATCCCTTTCTTCTTTTCATTCCATGGATTCAATAAGCTAAACACAAAGAAAAACTGATGTACCAAATTAATTACCTAAAATCCCGAGACAATGAAGTCTACCGGAATTAAGAACCTCTTGATTCCACATAATGTTTTGCTAAAGTGACTCACCTGAATAAGATAAGAAAGGAGTACTTCTTATTGGTTCCATTATATATATTTTTTGGTTTTAATACTACAAACATTTTTTCCTAGTTTATGTTAGTAGTAATAATAATAGATAGAGTACAAAAAGAAAAATATTCATTCAAATTGATAGAGTGCATCAATACAATATAAATTCGTTACAAACAAAAATGATGAATTTGCGAACAAATTCGCAATATTCATGTTAATAGGATAAAAGGAAAGGTACACAAGTCTACAAATATGACTATATTGACGTCCCCTAAATGATACATTGTTATTCTAATTTTTTTTACATGTTTCTATCTTCTCATATTCGTGAGGTGTTCTCGAGGGTCACTTTTTCCATCAAAATCCTTATATTTGAATGGATATTGGATCATGCGAAATAAAAGGTGAGGATCCCTGGAACTCCACCTCTTGTTCTTGATCACCGTAGATCCGTTCTTGCTATATTTGTTGGATTGTGTCTAGGGTTTTCATTTTGTTGTTGCAACTTGCTGATGTAGCTTAAAGTGTCGTCATAATCTCTTCATGACGATAGTAGTTGTGGATCATCCCATCTTTTATAAAAGGGAAATGCTTAACTTCCCGAATAAAGTATAGCGAAATATTCACGATGAGTGTGGCTTATTAAAACAAAAAAAGAAATTGGCACCGCAACCTCCCTTATTCCACCAAATCCGGACTATACACCAATTCATACTAAGCACTTATGTATTGCTATTTTTATAACAAAAACTAAATTAAAGTCAAGCAATTTTCATAAGTTATCATGAGAATAGACTAAAAATAGCTTAGGAATATGTTATAAATTATTTTCATAAGTTTTTTCAAACAACAAATAGTCTCACAATGTTTAAATATACTAATAGATAAACTCAAATAAATCAATCCAAACATGCATAAGCACACACAACAAACATCGAACACAACTTCATCTTCTATTATCTACATGATCAACATATCATAACAACGTTACATATCTTCAACTGGTCCAATTGCTGGAACCTGATGCAATCGAGGTCTTGATCCGTTCAAACTCCGTAAACCTACATGGTATCGTAATCCCACCTTGATGGTTAAACCCATACTCCTCTTCAACATCTCTAAGCAATTCACTAAACAATGGGTGGTTAAAGTATATCACTGGCACCATAACCCTATTTATCTCTTCCTCTTTCTGTCCCACATACACGATCATTTGTCCCTTCGGCACGCTGAATTTCGGGCTGGATCCTAACCGAGTATAACTCGACCTGTTAAAAAGCTTCATGGCACCCGTCGTTAGCTTGCGGCCCCATTTGAGAAGTTTCATTGTCGGAGATTGAGCATGACAATCAAAGCGATGATATCCAGTTCGAATCCGCGTCTTTTTAAACACCAATCTAGAAACCCAGACAAGGCGCTTCCCGAGCTTAAATCCGTGTATCTTTGCCATGTTTTAGAGAGAACGTAGAAGAGGAAGATAGTGGTATGCTATTGTACGATGGGATTCATGAGAAGGGCCATGGGTTTGCTATGGACATGGCAAGGCGAAATTGTGTGAGGCAAATATCAGAGAGTGAGGTTGGTATGTTTGACATGATTTTCAAATCAAATCAACATAATTAACTAGCTAGATTTGCTTCATGAAAAAACCATAAAATAAAAGCCATGAAATTCAAAGTTGCTACGCAAGATTTATATATGTGGGGTTGTCTTGTCTCTACTAGCTACTAGGTTTTCTTGTATAGGCTATGTTGTGTTTGAATTGTTTAGGAGAATGAAATATGGGATTGGAAAGTTCAAAGTTTGAATGTTGAAGAGCTCAAACAACAAGAACTTTCAACAGAGGTTGAATTTTTCAAGTGCTAAGTGTGGAAAGTACATGAGGTTAAAAGGAAGCGACTCACTGTTGCAATTTGTCAAGTGGATCAAGAGATTCGGGGGCTATCTATAGTAAGGGCCATCCAAAAATTAATTTTTAAAATAAACAATTTGAAGATTATTTTTACAGACTTTAAATAAAGTATTTATAAATTATGGTTGAAAACTAAGCATATTGTCTTTCATTCATACTGTATAAAACTCGTAGACACCACAAAATATAATTTTCTCTCCTTTATATTAAAAGAGATTTTTATTCCAAAAATTAATCAAAATAACTATTTCATTTTCCCGTTTGGTTGGGTTTGGATGTCTTGTGGTGCCCACCAATCTTATTTTTCTTTTTTTTCTTGATGGAGAATAAGGTTTCATGCAGAACTACTAGGTATTGGTATTTGGCACTTTCTCCCCTAAGGCAACGTTTGGGAGTTTGGAGGGGAGGGAAAGAGAAGACTTTGTGGGGTGGAAAATATGAGGGAAAATTGGGAAATCTTTCAATTTTTTAAAAGAGTAGTTTTTTTAGAAAATAATAAATTAATGCATATGATTACTTTATTTTTTATTTTAAAAATATTATAACAACATAGATTAAATTTGAAATAATTCATATAAACCCTCCAAAATCCTTCAAAACCTTTATCTAATACAATATTTTAGTTCCTTCAAATGAGGGGGGTTTTGTATTATGAAGAGGGTTAATAGTGTTTTATCCCCCCTGTAATATTGGTCATTTTCGGGTTTATTCCTTGTAAAATTTTTGTTTTGGTTTTCGTCCTTGTAAAATTATTTTTTTTCCAGAATACCCCCCCCTAATAGGCCATTTTTAGAAATTTTTTTTCAGAAATTTTGGTTTTTGAATGGCCTATTAGAGGGTATTCTGGAAAATGACTTATATTACAAGAGTGTAAAGCACTATTAACTCTTATGAAGAAAAGGTAACCTCGCAAAGCCCTCCCCTCCCGTTTTCCTCGGTTTCTTCTATTTGCAAGCTAGATTCAGGAGGAAGGTTGTAAGGCCTTTTGTCCAAGGTCAAAGATGATGGACAACTAGTAAAAGGCATGACTATATGATATTGCGTGCCATGATTATCTCTAAAAATAGCCTCACCACTCAAGAGGGGAAGATCCTCATCCAAAATATTAAAAGAGTTATTTAGTGTCAAGCTTGTGTCATTTTCACAATACAATGTAGTATTATTTCTAATGACACTATTTTCCTAAGCTATCTCTGCATCCGACAAAATCAAATCGGTACTAATTTGATCTTTCTTTGGTGCCATAGTTAAATCAACTAAATGATGTTCGCCCTTTCCAGACTCCATAGAAACTTCAACGGGCTGCAAAGGAGAGGAAGTCCCCAAACTCTGAATACTCTGGTGAACACCTGAGAGGTGGATGCAACATTGTTTGGTTCCTTTTTCCCCCCATGGAATCTCATCCCTTATTTCCCTGTCTCTAGCAATTTGGCCTTCCAACCTAGAGTCCACCTCAGTTCCCAAACTATTAGGAAATATCATCTCTGTTAAAGGGTTTGTGTCCCTTGTGATGACGGTGATAAAAGTTATAAATATTTAACGATTGATCACTAAATACAAATAGCATAACAACAATAATAAAGATGAAGAAATTGTGTACCTTTGAATTAGGTTGATGAAGGAGAACTGTCACAAGGATGAGAGGGATGACAACCCTCATTCCGTTTAGCACCAGAATGTTCAGAATAGTTTAACCGTCCGATGGATGACATTTAAATAGTTAAACGGCTGAGGACAAGACCTCTCATTGGGCTTAGCTAAATGGTCCAACCTATCACGGTTCATTTAGAAATAATAGCCCAGTGACACATATTCATCAACTAATTAGTACTTAACATAATAGACCACAATTTATATTATAACATTAACTTATAATAATTGATTATTGACAATCCATAATTGATTAATTAAATAATTAATCCAACAATCTCCCACTTAGATGACAATACTTAATTACTAACAGAATATAAAATTTAAATTTTAAAATATATGTATGGTCAAAGCACTAATTCGAAAGAGAAGTTAACTTTAATACTGCAGAAATTGAATCCGACAGGGAAAACAAATCATACAGGTCAAAGATTCACTTTTTTAACAAATGATGACTTTACAGTGACACACTTGAATTAAAACGAACGTGTCATTAAAGAATGACCCAAACATTTAAAAGAAATGCTATAACAAACTCCCACTAACCCAAAATATCATAGACTTAATCAAATCATATATATATATATATATATATATATATATATATATATATATATATATATATATATATAAGTAAGTCTGTGGTTAGTAGTTCTGCCAATGAGTTTTCAATTTTATAGAAGTCATATATCCACATAGGTATCTCTATTATAAACATTTACCTTCTTTTTTTGTTGATAGTAAACGTGTAATCATAGAATTCTAAGGTGCATTTAATGTTGTTCTGATTTAGTGCATTTCATTTTTTTTATTCAAATTGTTTTTTCTATTTAATGTCATACTAATTTCATTACTAAATTGAGGGCATAATTGATGCAATTTACCTGCTTCTTTTTTCTATAAATATTGTTTGTGAGTCTCAACATTTTCATGTCATTCAGAATTCAATTTTGAAATTCTACTAGAAATCTCTCTTTCATTTTATTGAAACACTTTTCTTCTTGGCATATTTTTTTCATCACTCTAATTTCAAAAATTGATTCAATTTATGATATCAATCCACTAAATGTTGTGGATATTCATGTATTTTGTCCAAATACACATATTCACCCTATGATAATTTCAAGTTCTAACGGTTTATGCCATGGACATCATAGATCTACCCACAAAACTTTTGAAATGTTTATGTGACAAGATAAAATTAGATAATGTAAATATATAGGTAACAACTAGACATAAACACAAGGAACAATTGTTTTAGTATCGTATAATTTTTTTCTATGATTTTCCTTTCTCCACATTTTGTTTTTGTTGTTTTAGTATTATTATATAATTTTCTCATTTGATAGGACATTGCATAATACTATACTCCCTCCGTCCCAAATTATAAGCAAAAAAATCTCATTTTCTTTGTCTCAAAATATAACCAAAAAATACAAACTTTTATGCTATTATTGTGTTTTAAAAAAAAATCATCTTTCCAAAGTAAAATTAAATGCAAATTGCATTCAATGTGTTCTCCTTTTTATTTTCTTAATAATAATTAACCAATGATAATTGTTTTTAAATCTTTCCATGAAACTTATTCTAAGAATATTATCACAAAAAATTATACCTCAAATTACAATACAATGTTTTATCTTTCTTAATAAGTGTGAAATTGTATTTTTTGCTTATAAATTGGGACGGAGGGAGTATGTCGTATGAATGTTTTTTTTGGTATAATATTAATTTCTAGATTACTTGGCAAAAAAAAATTAATATCCAATAAATCAAGTTTCATTTTTTTAGATGAAAAGTCAAATTTCATGTGCAAATAATATACAAATCAAGCATCCTATATTATAGAGTACATATTTGCGCAAAAAAAAGTACATATAAAATCGTTATGCACTAACCATCAGTAATGCTTACGTGATTTCAAAAAGATTATGATATCAATTTGAGTAAAATGCCTTTATTATAGAAACTCTCCTTCACACTCTTTGGTTGCGGCATAATAGCCGTTTTTTTTTAATTAATAATTTGTGTCGTTGTAACGAGATGAATTTGATTTCTTATTCAAATTCAAATTATTTTGGCATGAATGAGTTTCATGGGATGATTCCCCCTTAATTCCTTATTCTGATTCAATTTGAAAATTTGAATGATAAAGCCTTTAATTGAATTTTAAAATTGGAATAATATAATTTGATCACATGTTAAAATTGGAATCATATATTTCAAGACGCGTGATACATTGATGTTCAAGGCTCATTTAATGCTCTGCCATGTCGGAAAAAAAAAATTACACATTATGTTGTATGTGACAAGTAAGTGTACACTTAATAAATTACTCCCTCCCTTTGAAATTGAGTGTCACTTTAGCCAAAATAATTGTTTCAAAATGAATGTTACTTTACATTTTCAATACAACTTTAATTTTTCTCTTTCAATTTTATCCTCAAAAAATACTCAAACTTTTCTCTCACACAATTTTCAATGCAACTTTGAGTTTGTCTTTGTCTTATAAAGTAAGCGCAATTTAGTAAAAGTGTTATGTCTAATGATTATTTCATTTCATTCATTAATATGTGCGCAATTGGCTAAAACGACATTCATTTTGAAACGGACGGAGTATTAGTTTGCTTTCTTAATTGTAATCATTGATTATGGCACTAACTAAGAAGATCAAGTTAATCTCTTATTTATTAAAGTTAACCCGGAAGCAAATGTTTGCCCTAATTTTAACCTAACCCTAATGGTTAATTTTACCTAATACCCTGTTTAATTATTAACCCTATTTTTTCCTTCTTAACAAAATCACATCTAATCTCCTATTTTTTTAAAATGTTCTCAACACATCACACCTAATCTCCTATTTTTTTGAACAAAACAAATCTATTTTATCTCTTATTTATTAAAGTTAACCCGGAAGCAAATGTTTGCCCTAATTTTAACCTAACCCCTAATGGTTGATTTTACTCTAATACCCATGTTTAATTATTAACCCTATTTTTTCATTCTCAACAAAATCACACCTAATCTCCTATTTTTTTGAAAAAAACAAATCTGTCTTATCTCTTATTTATTAAAGTTAACACGGAAGCAAATGTTTGCCCTAATTTTAACCTAACCCTAATGGTTAATTTTACAATAATACCCCTGTTTAATTATTAACCCTATTTTTTCCTTCTCAACAAAATCACACCTAATCTCCTATTTTTTTGAACAAAACAAATATGCCTTATGTCTTCTCTCTTATTTATTAAAGTTAACCCGGAAGCAAATGTTTGTCCTAATTTTAACATAACCCTAATGGTTAATTTTACTCTAATACCACTGTTTAATTATTAACCTTTTTTTTTCTTCTCAACAAAATCACACCTAATCTCCTATTTTTTTAACAAAACAAATCTGCCTTATCTCTTATTTATTAAAGTTAACTCGGAAGCAAATGTTTGCCCTAATTTTAACCTAACCCTAATGGTTAATTTTACTCTAATACCCCTGTTTAATTGTTAACCCTATTTTTTCCTTCTCAACAAAATCACACCTAATCTCCTATTTTTTTGAACAAAACAAATATGTCTTATCTCTTATTTATTAAAGTTAATTCGGAAGCAAATGTTTGCCCTAATTTTAACCTAACCCTAATGGTTAATTCTACTCTAATACCCCTGTTTAATTATTAACCTTATTTTTTCCTTCTCAACAAAATCACACCTAATCTCCTATTTTTTTGAACAAAACAAATCTGTCTTATCTCTTATTTATTAAAGTTAACCTGGAAGCAAATGTTTGCCCTAATTTTAACCTAACCCTAATGGTTAATTTTACTCTAATACCCCTGTTTAATTATTAACCCTATTTTTTTCTTCTCAACAAAATCACACCTAATCTCCTATTTTTTTGAACAAAACAAATCTGTCTTATCTCTTATTTATTAAAGTTAACCCGGAAGCAAATGTTTGCCCTAATTTTAACCTAACCTTAATGGTTAATTTTACTCT
>Ga0228710_1007869_pt1 | contig 15550 bp, 7 predicted proteins | sample MedpolnodulmetaG_FD_177995 | JGI IMG/M metagenome (GOLD analysis project Ga0228710, IMG submission 177995) | Root nodule microbial communities from Medicago polymorpha collected in Santa Monica, California, United States - pink nodules | ecosystem: Host-associated > Plants > Roots > Nodule... | reverse complement strand
TGGTGGGAGATGGCAATGATACTTTATTTTGGCAGGATATATGGGTGGGGGAGGTTCCTCTAAAACTAAAATTCCCCCGCTTATACGAGCTTGCTATTAATAAGATGTGTTCAGTGGCAGAGGCGAAACGGGGTATCGGTGCGGTGGGGGGAGGAGGAAGAGTATGGAGGCGCCACTTGTTTGCTTGGGAGGAGGAGAGTGTGAGGGAGTGCTCTATTTTACTGTCTAACACTGTTTTGCAGGATAACGTACGTGATGTATGGCGCTGGTTGTTAGATCCTATTCACGGCTATTCGGTGAGGGGAGCATATCATTTTCTTACCACCATTGCCGCTTCTTCGGATATGACCATGGTTGATGACGTCTGGCACAAATTTATCCCATCCAAGGTGTCAGTGCTTGTGTGGCGGCTTCTGCGGGATCAACTACCTACGAAAGACAATTTGGTTCGGCGACGAGTCATTCCTACTACAGACACGGATTGTATTACAGGTTGTGAAGGGTTGGAAACTTCAGCACATTTGTTTTTACACTGTGACATATTCAGATCTCTATGGCACCACGTATGGTGTTGGTTGCATATTTCTTCGGTGTCCCCTGACAACATCCGGCAACATTTTATTCAATTCACTTCAATGGCGGGGCTGCCTCGGTTCACTCACACATTTATGAAAGTCATTTGGTGTGCTTCCGTTTGGGTCATTTGGAAGGAAAGGAACAAACGTCTATTCCAAAACATGGCCACTAGCCTTTTGGTTCTTGTTGAACATGTCAAATTACATTTTTTTTTATGGTTGAGATCGAAACAAGGCAACTTTGCATATAGTTATCATGAGTGGTGGCAAAATCCCACCTTGTGTATGGGCCTCCAATTGTAATTCGTTTATTTTCGGCGGTGGTTACTTGATGTAACTACCTTGTTCTTGTAAATACTTTGGTTGATTTGCCCTTTGCACATCTTGTGCAGGGTGAATCACTGTTGTTAATATATCTCATTTTAGTTTGTTAAAAAAAAAAACATTCCCTTTCATAATAATAATTCTTAACCATAAGAATGAGAAAAAGGCATATATATAGGAAGGAATAGTATATTATAAGGTTCCATAGATTTAGGAGGACTAATTTAACTTCTTAAAAAAAACAAAATGGTTCATAGCTGAATGGGTCATATGGGTGGGTGGCGTGGTTGTTGACTCATGTTGCGTCATTTCATTGACTCACATACATCATATATTCTTTCTTTCCCATAGAGCCACGAATATGGAAAAAAGCACTCAAGTCTTTATGCCGTGGCCAATGTGTTATGCGTTTGTGGTCCGTTTTAATTTAGAAAGACTAACAAATGCACTTTTAATTCCATTCTCCCATAATATCACGTTTGCAAACAAAACAAAATTAGGGTTACTCTATCAAGTGCCCTAATTACATACTTTTTTTTATGCAAAAATTACTACTTTTAATTCCTTACATAATATCTCTTTAAATACTTGTTATCATTTTGCGAAATATTACAACACAATCACACAAACACTAAAATAAACATAATTTCTTTTGAAGATGCTAAATTAACCCATCCAAATTGCCTCCATAGAGAATTGAATGTGAGACCTCGAGAAAGAGCACACTTTCAAGTCTCAAGTAAATATCATCAGACCAATCCAAGTAGGTTATAAAATAAACATAACTGAACAACAATTTGTTTAATGGAAAACAAGAACAATAACTAACAATCAATAGTGAAAAACATGAACATTGTACTCAACACAAGCATCCCCAGATTTGAAATCAATCCAATGAGTATTAGCTTGAGCATATCCTCTAGCAAATCTGAAAAGTCCACTACCACCAACAACAGGCATCTCCCTAACCAAATTAATGGCAGGATTCCTCCCTACGATAGTAAGAGTACTCCCATTATACTTTCCTTCAATGAAAGCAAAATTCATTGTCATAAGAAAACCTATTTCTTCTTGTGAAGCAGATGCATAGAACCCTTGAGCTCTTCCAACAAGTTTAGAACTCAGTTCTGGTCCTAAAGTTAAAGGGTTGTCAATCATGTTAACTAAACCAAAAGCAGTGGTTGAGTTTACTTTTGATGATGGTGGAACAATTGCAACCGAAGTTGGATTTTTTCCACTCAAGATGTCATGCCAATAGAATCTGAAATGACTTAGCTTTTCTTTCTTGTTTAAGCCTAACAACTTGCGATCTATTGGACGAACAAAATCGAAAGTGTCTTGTTTTTCTGATGAAGTTGAAGCAGTGAGTGTGTTGCAAGATATGAGAAGGAAGAAGAACAAAGTGAGGAAATGATGGGAAGGCATTGTGGTGGGGTTTGTGAGATTTTTGTTAAGATGATGAATGTGAAGAAAGTAAAGTAGTGGAAGAGAAAAGAATAATAATGGAGGTAAATGAATTGATGGTGAGGTGATGAGGGGTTTGTCTTGTTTATAAAGAGAACAAATATCAAAAAGCAAGTAAACAAAAAGGAACAAACAAATGGAGTAGAACGTTGGAAAAGTATTTTTCTTTATTTCATTCTTAAAATATCTAACTAATATATTTTTTGAGGGCCTAAAATTTTATCTTTTTAAAATGAATAAATGAGATGTTCACAGGTTCGAATCTCAACCCCTACATATATTATACAATATCTCTACCAACTGAATTAAACTGACGGGACAAATTTATAACCAATATAATAAAAAGAAGACAATTTTCGTCTTTAAATTAAATATCTTATTGATAAATGTACTAAGACATTTGTTAAAAAAAACAAAAAAAGTATGTACTCTATATTGAAAATATTTTTTAATCATTTAAAAAGTTGAATATATATTTTTTCACAATTTCTTAACAACTATTTTTATTTTAATTTCTTTAAAATATCTTAAAACCACTTTTAGTGTTTTCCTTATCTTAATAGTTAAATGATTTTTTTTATTTTTAAAATAACTTCTTTTGATCATTTACAGTTATAATAATTTATTCACCAAAGGTGTCAGTGAAATAACATTTATTTATTTTTAATTTTTATTACACATAATTTTGAATATTTATTTTTTTTGTGATAAAATGTAAAAAGAAAATAGTATGATTTTTTAAAATTAATTAGTATGATTCTTATAAGCACGTGTTGTTGGAAACATTTGTCCCCCGCACCACCGCCCGTCCCTCTCCTTTTCGACAGCCATTCAAGCATGTGTTGTTCCTTCCTCCGGCGTCCTTCTAGCCGGCGTGTTACAATGTTTTTGCTGGAATCGCAACTTCCACCGCGTCGGAAGATTTGGGTCTGTTTTGGCTTTTGAAACCCTTTCGGATTTGGGTGCTCAAATCTGTTTGGGTCGGTTCTTTTTGTTTGTTCTGGAACAGTTATCACTGTTGCGGTTGTTAGTCTTAAAAAATTGTCACTGCTTTTTTCTTGGATGTTGTGATAGTGGTTGGGTAGTTGATGTGTTAAAACCTGCAAGGGTCGGTTGGTTTTCGACGTGGTGGACTCATCCCTCGATCTGGGTTCACGCATAATGTTCATACGAAGTTGGTTGAGGTAAGCGTTTCTAATCGATGATTCTCTGATGTTCTAGATCTGTTGAGATCTGCAGGTTCAAAGGTTCGGGTCTGCTTCCACTCCGGTATCGATATGAGGGCCAGAAATGGTTGTTACTTTTCTGCCGTTCTCCACTTCCAGCTTTGAATAATTGGTTTGATGCTCGTCAACTATGCACCTCATTTTCGTGGTTATGTATCCTAGTCATTTGTACTCAAAAGTGTCGTTAATGCTTATTGTCGTTGTTGCAGGAAGTTGATGGTACGTGAGTCGACTTCGTATTGACGATCGATTCATTCGCCAAACTTTAGACCTGCTTGGTATTAATCCTTTGTTAGACATGTTCAGGGTTGGATCCACTTTGTGGATTTTTTTGATGTTTTGCCCACTAGGGTTGTTGACTGGGTCAGGTTTTATGTCTCCCCAATTTTTATGTAATTTTCCTTTTTTTTTAATAATATATATGAGCAATTGACAACAAATTAGAGTAGAGTTCCAACTTAGTTGGACACTATTTTTTTTTATGTCATTTTGTTCTTGACTTGTAAAAAAATAAACAATAAAATAAAGTTTTTTTTAATGAAATGATACTTTTAAAATATAAAATTTGATAAATAATTCATTATTTTATAAAAACGATCGTTTATTTATTGATTTAAAAGACAAATGTATCAATGAACTTTAATTTACAAGTCTATTGTAGAAGGCCTTTAAAAATATATTTTTGAAACCAAATTACAGTTGTTATTGGTGTATAATTTTCCTTCTCTTAATGGTTCTAGGCCTGAGTGGGGTGTGTGTGTGGCGTGGTTGTTGGTTCATGGTTGAATCATTTCATTGACTCGCATGCATGACTTTGCTTTCATTCTTTCCTACTGGACCAGAGAGACACAAACATGGAAACAGGTACTCAAGTACTCTTAAGTCTTTGTGCGTGTATAATGTGTTCTGCGTTTGTTGTCGGTTTTATTTTAGAAAGGTAAACAAATGCACTTCTATACTTCCATTCTTCCATTACATGGCCACGTTTAATGAACAAAATCTTAAAAAGTGTATTAAGAAGAACATTATATGGCCCTCCAATTATTAATTGATTTTTTAAGTGGGCTCAAATTTATACAATGTGCATATTACTTTCAAGTTATTATTTTCACTTTATATTTATGATTGTGAAAATAATTTTTGTTTATTTATGATGAGTATGTTTGTTTTCACTTAAATAAATGTCACTTTCATTTTTTAATATAAAAATATAGACTTTTCTTTACCAATTGTGTTCTTTATTTAATATTATATCCAATACTTTTAAAATATTATATTTTACTTTGCATTTATGATGATAAAAATATATCAATAGTTTTTTTTTTAAGAAAAAAATATATCAATAGTTAATAATGTTAGTCATGTCTTTTAACAATTTTATTGCTTTTTTAGTTTGATTATGAAAACCTTTGGAAAAAAGCATACCTCCTCTAGTCATTATTATAAACAAATATTTATTTTACATATTTATTTATCTTTTTACAAGATTTTACATATTTATTAAATAACTGATATATTTGAACAATAATAATCAGATATATTATCCAGAAGTCTTAACTCAACTGGTAAAATGCAGAAATTGTTAGGCCGGATATCATGACCGGGGTTCGAACCCGGTACCTCCACTTGCGTGTGTGACTTTATAATGACTTTGTCATTTCGTCTATCTACAAAATAAATCAGATATATTAATTATTTAATGAATTTTAAAAATGAATATATTTATTTATAATAATGATCGAAGGAAGTAGATTTCGTTGTCGAACCTTTATTGGGGCTTTCAATAACCTTTCCCACTGCACATAGTCTTATTCAATACACTAAATTTGACTATATTTTTTTTAGTTGAAATTTGAAACTTCATTCTGTGTTATAAAAGACTATTCAATACACTCTCTCTAATATTTATTATTTTATTGGTTTAAATCACTGTAGATCTATATTTAGAAATGAAATTTACACAAAGTTTTGGGACATGCATTAATTTTATTCAATAAAAAAAAGAGTATCAAAGTGTTACAAAAATAAATATCGATAGCATTCCTCTTATCGAAATATTTACTTCCATGCCACATACAAAAACAAATCCAACAATAAAGAAATTTTTATTCGAATATGAAAAAAATCTCTTCCACAAAACAAACAGAAATTTCAATAAGTCTCCGGAGTCTTTTGTTGACTAATGTACCGCACCCACCCATTTTGATTTAGGTAAAAAGTACACTTTTGTTAATTCATCGTTTCATACAACATCCTTATACTTATTTAATATCACATTGACTTTGTATATCACAACAACAAAAATGGTTTATTTTCCATTTAAGAAGTTTCTACCAGAATTTGAACTGTATTTTTTAGTTTTGCCGGATCACAATTACTATTTTAATTTTATTTATAGGTAAATGGCACCAAAGTGGATATGAAACCATTCGTCCTAGTTCCAATAAATTAAAAATACTTTAGTTTTCCACTATATATAATTGTAGTATTCAAGATGTGTCAAACACTAAAACTAAATATCTGTTTCAGCTGAAATTCAAATTTTAGTTTATGTTTTATTATTTATTTGAAACTAAAGGTGTTAATCTCCTCCAAATAGGTCATAAGTAGGTGCTCGGAAGCAATGTGTTTGACATTTTCAGTTAAAAAGTGGGTAGTTTGGTTGGTATATACCGATGAGTTTTAAGCATGATGACATATTCAAAACAAGAAAGCTAACATAATAATCAGTTTATTAATATTTGTCAATGGAAAAAAATTAACGAAATACATACATGATACATGTGTGTGTATATATTATTCTAGAAGAACTTCCTTCAAAAAAAATATATTCTAGAAGAACTATTTTTTTCGTGTACTTCTAGTTATAATATGTATATGCAGCAGGAAACAAACGACCTACAACGTGGGGAGGGAAAAATAATTAAAAATGAAAATGTGTTGCACAAAAAATAGTTTTTTTTTTCTTTCTTTCAGGAGGCCTAAATACAAAAAATAGTTTTGTCATAAGTTTGTTGACTATGAAGTCTAATAATCAATCATTCAGCAAAGAACCGTGAGAAAAGCACCAAGCATCATATACATGTAATGTGGAAGAAGTGTATTCATTAGTAGAATTAATATTAATATGCTCATTTAAATGTGAGAGTATTTTAAAGTTTTACCAAGTAAATATTTTTAAGAAGTGTGTGAAAATATTTTAAATTTTGTAAAAGATATATTAATTATATTGACTTAAATTTTAAAATAATAATAGAAATATTTCCGTGTTATTCGAAAACAATGAGTAGAGTATTTTATTGTAAAAAAAAAAATTGTAATTTTGAGTTAAAGTTTTTTATCCTTTCGAATATATAATTTGAATCTTGTAAAAGTTTTTTACGTCAAAGTGTTTTTCGATTAAAGTAGTGTAATTTCTGTTTTAAAACTTTTTAAATTATATAATATGAATCAAAATTGTTGATTTTTGACTAAAAAATTGATGTTTGTGTTTTAAAAAAAATTGTGGCACAATTTTGCCAACAATTTGGAGGTTTGTCACGGTAAAAATTGTGGCACGAATGGATAATGTAAAAGTTTTTTACGTCAAAGTGTTTTTCGATTAAAGTGGTGTAATTTTTGTTTTAAAACTTTTTAAATTGTATAATATGAATCAAAATTGTTGATTTTTGACTAAAAAATTGATGTTTGTGTTTCAAAAAAAATCGTGGCACGATTGGGAAATCGTGACACAATTTTGAGTCAACAATTTGGAGGTTTGTCACGGCAAAAATTGTGCACGAATGGATAAAATTGTGGCACGTTTTTGGATAACGTTTGGTATTGTACTGTGTACTAACGTGAAATCATGGCACGATTGGTGCAAACTGCGTCATGATTTGACAAGATCTGAAACACTATTTAAGCAATGTTTGACCTATTTGTTAAGTAAGGTTGGGGAATCTCATGGAAACCAAAGGAGGAAACTTTTAAGGTACATATATACTAAAGGATGAAGGTCTTTAGGTGAGATTCAAAGCTTGAAGATGTGAATCTTAAATAACCAAAAGCGGAGGGCTCTTGGGAAAGGGTTGGTGCCTTTTGAGGAGAGAATTATGGGGTCAGGAAACACATCAAAGGAGAGTCTTTGTGAGCATTTTGGCGAGTCTTGGGAGACCAAAAGGGAAGATCCTTAGGAAATCAAAGGCTAAAGGTTGGTTCTCTTTTGGGTGTAGATTCTAGAGTTGGGGTTGGGATCTTGGAGCGTGCTCCTCTTAAGGTCTTAGGTTCGAGATCTCTCTCTCCCCTGGAGTAGGTCATTGTTGGACCAAACTAGGTTAACAATTATTTGGCGTTGTTCTCTTTTCTCTACTCTCTTTATCTTGTTCATTCTTTTGTTCGATTGTAATTTTGTTTTACACTTGGTTGCTATACTAGATCTAGATATGTTGTTGTTGTTGTTGTTTGTGGTTATTTTGGTTAGTGGTTGAAATTGATACTTGCCCCATAAATCTAAATTTCATTGATGTAAGATTTGGAGTTATCAAATTCACAAAAAAAAAAACACACACACACACTTCAGATTATATAATCCAAAGCAACACTATGTATGAGTAACATTCAAAACTTCCCTCATTGAATAGCTACAATTTTTTTACCTAAGCTTCTCGAAATTAACCAAAATATGAACCACTACATATTATACCATTCTTGAAGTGAGGTCGGTATATTTCATCATATTTTAACCCTTTTAACCACTAAACAACAGATTGGTTTGCATTTGTTTGAGCATTTGTTCTTTGATTTGTTTTTTTTTTGTTAGTGTCTATTTCGGATTATATAACTCGAAACAAATTGTTTAGCAATTCAAATTACATAATCCAAAACAAGATCATATTGATTTGTCTTTGAATTTTGTTGATTTGTATGTATGACAATGATTGTTTTCAGATATAGATCCACACACAGATCGTGTTAGAGGCAACCAACTACCATGGATGGATTATTTAGGCGAGAGCGGAGAAAGCATGAATATGGGAAGATGAATATGAAAAAGGGCTGAGGACGGTGTGATGGATCTTGAACGTCTCAGATGCCATAGCATGACGATGCAGAGCCAGAGCATGAGGAGAAGGCACAAGAGTCTCAACATAAGAAGGATGAAGCAAATGAGCATGAGGATGTTTAAAATGATGAGAATGATAATATTCCATATGCTAACAAGAAGGCACCCATTTCTTGGATTCATATCAGGGTGGTCCATCAGACATATCAGTCCTCGACCTATCTGTGTAACAAACTGTCTCACATATATGAGATGAAGAAGTGAGAAATTTTTGTACTAACTTTTGTATATGTATTATTTTTGTACTACATTTTTGCACATTTTTGGTGTTGTAATTTAACCTAAAGTCATTGGAAATATCGTGCCACGATTGGTGATTATCGCGACACAATTTGGAGAGTGCCAAAGCAAATGATTTGAATTTCAGCATGATCGTGGCATGATGGAGCAGGGAGGTCGCACCATTAGGCCGCATCAGGGGCATAACTATTGGGATTTTGGTCACTGTCCAAATGGAGCAGGGAGGTCCAGTCTGACAGGGCTTAGACATGCTACCTGATAGGGTTTGTGTTTATTTGATTTGATTAGTATACTTTGCTTGTAATATTTTGTATGGTTTATATACGTTGTTATGAGTATTTTGGATATCAATTCTTATGCATGTTTAATATTTTGATTATAATTTGTTATGTACTTCATTATATTTTGTTTATAATCTGTTTTATGCGTGTTTCCCTAAAAAAAAATGTTTTATGCGTGTTGCATGCAAATCAGCGTAAGTTTGAAAGAAAGAAAAGTTTGTTCTCTTTCACAACCAAGGATCAATGCCACGATAGTAATCTATTATAGAAATTCAGATAGTAATCTATTATAGAAATCCTTTAAATTATATTGCAAGGCATGATATTAAGCATTTGAAACTTAGAACTAACTTGTGTTTACAACTTGTACCAAAAAGTACTTGTGTTTACAAGTAGTTCATGCTCAAGCTTCATCTCAAAGCATTTTATTTATCCTTCAAAGCTTGCTTGAAAAACATTATTAGAGTTCATACCAAAAAAAAACAGTATTAGATGAAAAGCAAGTCGTACTTAACTAGTGTATTAACAATTTCATTCATTCACTTCGAAACATATTAAGTTTTTTAAAAAATGAGGCGTGGATAGAAAGTGAAAGTGGCCTGATATTATAGTTAAGCCAACCCAGTTAAAAATCATTGGGCTTGGCCATCATTTCTGCTTATGATTTTATTCCCACCCCCATTGCCTCTCCTCTCCTGCACCCCTAAAAACCCTGAAAATGCTCTCCAATTTTCGGATTATATCATTTGAAATATATTAATCTATCATTATCTAAAAGGAAAAATTAGCCACGGTAGAACTGAGACTAACTGTATTTTTAGGATTTTGATATGTTAAGATTCTAAAATTTGAATAGAACAAGTAATTCATATTTTACGATCTTAACACCCTTTTACATTTTTCGAATTTCACTTGTCTAAAAAAAATTAAATTAAATTTTGATACAAAAGAGGTTCAAAACATATAGAGGTGTTCAAATCCTAAAACATTCATATAATATTCAATTTAGCTATGATTTAGTAAGAATCTCTGTTAAAATTGGATTTTGCATTCTTCTTAAAAAGAACACAATTTGCATGTATTGACCAATTGATAGATGTAAATTATAACACTTAAATTTCATGCAAACAAAGCACTTTCTCACTCTCTAATTGGTCCTCACATTTTATCTAAATTAATGTTCTAATCATCCCAATTTCAAAACTATGTTTTCAGGTTTCCTATTTGTTTTATTAATTTAAGGATTCTTCACCCCCACCAAATTTTGAGAGTTTTCTTTTATGATGTGGCAACATCATCAATAATGATACGACAAAGTGGCACGTCAAACATAATGTCACATCTATTAGCGCAACATATGTTTCTTGCATTGTAGCCAAAGCTAGGTTATGAAAGAATTATGGAGGAAGAAGAATGAGAGAGTAATTAGAGGTTGTTATGGAGGGAGAAGAGAGTATTGGAAAGTTGTTATGATTTCATTGATTGATGAATAGAGAGTTTACATAATATTTATATACATGACTTGGAGAATAAGTCTTCATGTAACTAACTTATCCAAATGTAAATCTAATCACAACTAACTCTACTAAACATGATTATGGATTAATAACAAACTGATAACATCAAGAACAAAAAAAACTATAAAATTAAGTGTTTGTGAAAAATTCATAAATTTGTGAAACAGAGGGATCGATTAAAAATCTAATTTTAAAATGAGAGAATTAAAACTTTAAGTCAAGCAAAATAGGATGACTGAGAATGTATTAAAGAAAAATTTGTGAAACAGAGGGATCAATTAAAAATCTAATTTCAAAATGAGAGAATTAAAACTTTAATTCAGGCAAAATAGGATGACTGAGAATGTATTAAAGAAAAAAAATGTATAAGAAGAAATAAATTATTTTCCTTTCAGAAAAAATAGAACAATTTTAAAGCAAACAAAAAAATAATCTAATCTAATAGTATAAATTATTATTACTCAAATAATGATACAAATCACAAGTACACTAAACAAGGGTTGAGTTCATGAGCTCAAACCCCGACATGAAAAGCAAGCAAAGCTAAACATCACCACAAGTGATTGATGCTAGAAACTAAGAAACAATACCACATGACTCACACAAGGAAAAAATTATATCTCATACAATGCAAAGCATATAAATTAAATATAATGAGAAACATAAACATTGTACTCAATTGTAGCATCTCCTGTGTTGGGATTAGAAGAGTAAGTACTAGCTTCAGCATATCCCTTAGCAAACCTAAAAACTCCACTTCCACCAATCACAGGCATTTCTCTAACTTTATTGTTAGCAACATTTCTTCCTGAAATAGTAATGGTGCTTCCATTGTACTTTCCTTCAAACAAAGCAAAGTTCATAATCATAAGAAAATTGAGCTCGGTTTGTGAAGTAGAGGCGTATATTCCTTGAGCCCTTCCAACCAATTTTGAGCTTAATTGAGGTCCCAGGGTTAAAGGGTTGTCTATGATTTTCACCAAACCAAAGACACTAGTTTTATTATACTCCGGGAGTGATGAAATGATATCGAATGAGGTTGCGTTGTCTCCGGCCACTATGTCTTGCCAGTAAAACCTAAAATGGCTAGCATTTTGTCCCCTTTGGAAAACCTTAGGATCTATTGAGCTCACGAAACCGGTCTCATTTTGTGCGGTGACGGTTGTGTAGGTGTAACAAGATAGGAAAAGAAAGAAAAAGATTTTGAAAGCACCCATTTAATTTTTTTTTCTTTTCTCTTTTACTCCAACAAAAAGGGAAACAAGAGAATGTTTATAAGGATATGTAATTGAGTATGTAGTTGTGATGTGTTTATCTTTTGCATGACATATATATAGAACCATGCAGCCTTGAATATTCCTTTAAAAAAAATGTAGCCTTGAATATAGTTAATTGTAGATGTAGTCATTATGATAAAGATATAAAGTTTTTTTAATCCCCATTGTAAAGAAATTCAGCCTAATTTGCAAGTGAATTTATCAAACTTTGACAAATCTATATTATGTGTTGAGTGTAATTGTTTTAATCTATTTTTTATTAAGGAAATTTGATTATTTTTATTTACTTAATCGAGTAGGTTTGATTTTGAATACTAATTTCCCCTTAAAAAAAGGTTTGAATGCTAATTACTTGTAATTTTATTGCATAATATACATGTTAAAATTAAAATTTAATATTTAAGATGCTAGAAAAAGGTTTGAATCTTAATTAAATAGTAATTTTTTAGCATAATACAATGATCAAATGAAATTTAAAGTTCCCTAAAAAAAATGAAATTTAAAGTTACATCTCATCTGAATTATTGAAATCTCACAACACCGAGTGGCATAAATAATTTTTTTGTAAAAATACAAAATTAGTATTTTAAATTCCACAGGAGAAGTTTATAGATGAAAGCATTTTTATTTCTAAGATGACTTGTTCTAGTCTCGTGGTTAGAAATTTCAAGAGAGCTATTCATAATGTCACTATGATGACTAGTCGTTCCTAATGTTTAAATATTCTTTTTGATCAAGTTACAATACCGTAGGTTAATTTTCACACACACACATATATATATATATTTGATGATAAAAAAATATGTTTAATTGCACATTTAGTCCTTGTTTTATTTTAAGCAATTTTGGTGCTTTATATCTTCCCTTTGTGAGATTTGGTAGTTCCCCTTTAAATTTTCTTCTAAATTTAGGTTGAAATGCCATCATTTATTCACATTACACTCATCTTTCATATACATCATGACTAATATACCAAAAAAAAAAATCATGACCTTATTTTTTTCGTAAAATAAAAACACCAAAAAATATAAAAAAGTTGGAAACTCTTGCTAGGGATTTAACTCACTCTATATATGAGTTGACTTCTTGGTATTTTTAAGTCATGATCGCTACGATATTGAGAGAGATTGGAAGAGAGAGAGAGAATCATTCAAACAAAATAACAGGAAAAACATCAATCAAACAGAAGAAACCAAAATAAAGTGGAACAATGACACAAAAGAATTCAATAAAGTGAGAAACAATCATACAAAAGAATTAATTAAGAGAGAGCAATCAAACAAAACCAAGCCAAACAAAATCAAAAGAAACTTTTCTTTTTCTCGTCTTGGTGTCTTAGATGTGGTTTGGCCTCGATATTTGTTTCACATGTGACATGCCTTGCTGGTTTTCCATATGTTATGTTATTTGATTTTTTATTCTCTTTCAAAGATTACACTTATAACAAGCTTAAAGCTTAGTAAGCTTTGGCTTGAAGTGGGGTATTAGATGATATGAAAATATTTTGATATTATATGAGTATGTTGATTATCTTAGGGTTAGTTATGTTCACTTTATTTAAATCCCTAAAACTTCAACACTAGTAACTGATATTTAGTATATTTGCAGTCTCAATGTTGTAATCCTGTATTTTCTTTTTTGCCCTCACTTTTCTGCATATTCCATTTTTCCTGGAAATTAGACCTTGTTTTCCTCCAACCTGTGGAAAACAAAAAATATGCAATGTTTTTATTTTTAACCAGTTTTGCAAACTTATATCACTTATTCTTTGATATTGTTTTTGTATATCCTTACACTTTTTTTTTTAATTGGTGCAGTGGTCTTCAGGAGGATATGTGCTTGGGTTACAGAGAGATTTCATCTAATAATGCTTTTATGTAACCCTGAGAATTGTGAGGATATGATACATTGTTAGTCTCTTGATATTACCATTCATATGTTTCTACATTGTCAAGCGTATGAGAAATATTTTATGATATTTGGTTTAGTTTGTTGTTGTACAATGATAAGTTGATAAAAGAAAAAAAAATCAAAAGAAACTAAATCAAACAAATCATAACCAAAAAATAGAAGAACACTCAAAGAAGAAACAATCAAAGAGAGTGATAGATTTTCAGCAAGTGTACTAAAACTATCCAAGTAATAAATCTAAGTTCGTATCCACAAGAACTGTATTAACTTCAAGTTGGCAATATTGAGGATTGATTAGTTTGATTGAACAATTCAATTAGGTCTAAGCCGAAAGCTATGGTCAATAGTCATTCATACTCTGAAATAGTTTTACATGTGATCAAGATATAAAAAGCATTAAGCACAAATTGAATTGAATAAAACTAGATTGACATTCATATAAAATAGTGTTTCACAATCTACATGGTTCAAACAGGTTACATCAGATTCATCTTCAGACCTAATCTCTATGAAATTCGCTACTCGTAATAAAGATTGCAAATAACAAATTCAAATGAAGCATACTAGCATGCAAGGAACTGACTATGAGTTTGGTGGAAGGCTACCTCTTCAGTCTTCCAATCTCAAATTTGTGATTCAGATATCCAAAACTCTAAACAATTTCTTCGAAAACAAGTTCGGCTTATATAGGCAAGGGCCTGGGCACCTAATATCGTGTCACAATGACCAAAATCGTGACACGATAACCTCATTAATTTAAAATTTTAATTTTCGCACTCATTTAAATCGTGTCATGATTATGCAACCGTGTGATGATTTTGTTGGCAGTGGCAATCTTTAAATCCTAGGCAAAAATCATGTTATGATGTAAAAAATGTGACACAATGCTATACATTCAACTTCTTTGTGATTTCTTGCTTTTTACACCTCTAAGCTGTCTAAAAATGCTACAGACTCAATTAAAAAAAATCAAAATAACGGTAGTTAAGTGTAGCTGACTTAGCGGTAGTTAGCTATAGCTGACCCAGTGGTAGTTAACTGTTGCCGGTTTGCTCAACGGTAGTTAATTACCACCGGGGGTATTTCATCATTTCGATATGTGTTTAGGAAACTTTTGATGTCAGAAAAGTAATTTTCAAGAATTGAACCAGAAGGATCAACATGATCAATTTGAGCTTACCGTTTTAGACTTGACTATTACTTTTCCCACCATATGTGATTCTCACGCACTCTTTTTTTTATGAAAATACCCATGAGGTTTTCGGATTTTAAAATCCGAAATGATTTTTCACTAATTCGAATTTTATAATTCGAAATATGCTTATGTATAATCAGCAATCAGAATCTCTCCCATTTTCAGCAGTTTCGAATTTTGCTTTTAATAACAACCAAAAAACAAAGTAAAAAAATGCTAAAAACCTGTCAAATAAAACCATAAATATATCACTAAAAAATTCTAAAAATCAAATAAAACTAATGCAAATTTTTTCGTATTTTTCTGAGAATATGAATAACTAAAAAAAATGAAAAATGAGTCTAAACGATGAAATTTTGGATTTTGAGGGGAGGAGTCCCGTAAGAAGTTCCTTCTACGGGAGTCTTGATGCTTTTTTTTTTTTTTCTTCTGATTT
>Ga0228710_1007868_pt1 | contig 15551 bp, 9 predicted proteins | sample MedpolnodulmetaG_FD_177995 | JGI IMG/M metagenome (GOLD analysis project Ga0228710, IMG submission 177995) | Root nodule microbial communities from Medicago polymorpha collected in Santa Monica, California, United States - pink nodules | ecosystem: Host-associated > Plants > Roots > Nodule... | reverse complement strand
AAAATTGTTCTCATTTGTTTCCTACCATTGATCTACCACATTTTTCCTATAGAAACTTTGTTAATTGCATGACAATTAATATCAAATAAAAATAGAATGTCAATCAAAAATAAAATTAAATAAGTCACTTAACGACAAAAGTCATTTTTTGTGTGACACACACGACATCAAAAAGCTTAAACGTTCAAGAATACAATAAACTGCAAAGATCCTAGGGTTACAACCACGACCCTATAGGAATGAAGCATTAGATCCTAGATTTTTTTAAATTCATTATTATTATTAGGTCCTAGAATCTAAAGCAATAAGTGTACTAAGATTATATGGGTGCATGTAATCGGTAGTTCCAGTCATAAATTTATCAACGATTAGTCTATTGGCTCTTTCTGATGGATGAAAGGGGTCCCAAAATGCATAAAGATCTCTATTAGGGCACAAGTTAGAAGCTGGAGTACATAGTCCAACTCCATTGAATGGTCCTTGACCACAACATGCATGTTTTGATGTTTCAAATCCTGCATATATAAAAAACAAAAAATGGTGATAAATACTTTCAAATTGGATAATTATATTGCATATAAATTGTTTCACTAAGCATGCACTTCTTCATTTATTATACCAATAAAAGTTTGTGGAAAAAAATGACCTATTTTCTTAGATGTTTAGGTGAATAGAATAAATGTTTTTTCAATGAGCATGGTCCAGTGCAATCTTGACTATAATTGATATATTACTACTACATATTAGGAATGGTCCCTTTGGTCCCCAAAAGTCAATTTCCCCCACACCATTTAACATGATTGCAACATAATCCATTTCAATAGTGGTTGTGGTTAATACAGTTAGTCATTCATAAATATCTTCTTACTATATATATTGAACCATATAGGCCCCAACCCATGAGCTCGACTGACACACACACAATGCCATTGTTCTAGTGACCATCTTCCCTTTTCAATGGTGTTACAGTCGATTTGTCGAAATTAACCTAAGTCATCGTGAATTTGCAAAACCTATATAATACATATATGGTAGCAGAGTAGATTTTGTCAAATTTTCGATGAACCATTGTAATTGCGACAAATTCACTGTGTTGCTACTAAAAAGACATGTAGTTTTTGCATAATCACAAAATAATGGTAGTGGTATACACTAACCGGGTTGAATATAGATTTATTATATGAACTAACTATATTATCTTAAACAAGTTGGGTCAAAAACCTACAAGATTATTTTTGTCAAATCCAAGATATTGCGTGGATAGGTTTGGGTCAAGTGGCATAAACAACTTTTAAAATTTTCAATAAAAAAGTAACTTAGTAACATTTTATTTTAGGAAAAGTCTCACTTAATATAAAATGTTAGTATAACTTTAAATTATCACACTTGAACTAAGGGAAATACTTTTCAGATTCAACCCTTAAATTACACACTTAAATCATTCACAAAATAACAAATCCAAGAAATCCATAATTTGTGTCACAATGAGTTGAATTTATGGATTTGAAATCATCATACACTTAATACTCAAACAAAAGTATACAGGGTTAGTCTAGGTTGATTCAAATACTAAATTAATGATCCTAGCTAGCCACCACCAAGAGCTATACTTAGTCAAATCTCATCCACTATCCCAAGATCTTAGAACCAAATTAATGATCCTAGCCACCAAGAGCTAAACATAATAATTAGACTTAAAAGACCAAACTCTAGGTAGGTAACAAATTTTGGCTATATTGAATCTATGCTTTCTAACTAACATGACTAGGGCCGGACCTAACAATTTAAATCTAGCATATGAACATATACATAAGAAAAAAACATATGTTGAACCAATAGATGAATATTTGTATTTTAAATTATTACTACCATGATTATTATTAATGCTGCAAAAGTTTAACCAAATTAAGATTGGAAATATACCGTATGCTTGTGGATTAGCAACGAAATCCAAATGCATAGCAAAGGCATTTGCATAAATGAAGACATGATTAGGGCCACCAATTTCAGCATTGAGTTGATTAATCAATTGAACAAGTTGAGGATTGAACAAGTTAGTAGCTGTTTGAAGAGGAACACCACACTCTCCATTTCTACCTTGCATAGCCAATTCTGCTGGCACACAACCTAATGGTCCTGTTCCTGTCACCAAAACTCTTCTTGCTCCCAATTCATATAGATTCTGTATGCATTTAATTCAATGTTATAACACAATTGGTATGAATTGTTAGCTAGATTTTGAAATAATATAATAATTGATGTACGGATTGGAAAAAATAGAGGGATATGTAAGAGCATTAATTAACCATTTTTACTATATGGTTATATTTGGTGGTGGACTTTATGTAGATTTTAATATTAATCAGCATAATATGTGCTGCTTTCAACAACCAATTGAATCTTACCGTTACATGCTTGCCAAACATTAATTAACTCATCTACTATACCAAAAACACGCATTTTAATTCCTAACCCTAATATATATATATATATATTTCATATTTATACTAAATTATCATTTATGAATTCAACTACTACATATTGAATCTGTCAAAAAAAAAAAAAAACTACTACATATTGAAACCAAATGGATCCTCTCTTGAGTGTGTTCTTATCATTCAACTGTTTTTATATATATGGTGACTTTGAAGTTTGACCATATATTTTAGGGCTTGGGAGAAGCCTATATTGTGACCCAAAAAGTGTGATGTAATAACGTATACTAAATCTCAAATAATTTGTACAAAAATAAATAAATTTCAAATAAAAAACAATAATATAACAATGACAAAACTTAAAAACAAAATAAATAATGAAAATTAAACAAAGGGAAGCACATAAGTATAGGAACATACCATAAGAATTTTGCGATACTCAGAAATGATGAAGACAACATAATCAGGAAGAGCATATTCACGAGATCTGGCTGAGTAGGGAACCAAATAATAGTTGTTCACAAAATCATTCCCACCTAAAGTTATTAGGGTTAATCCTTGGTTCACTAATTTTCGTGCCTCACTTTCTCCAATTAGTGCACTAACCCTCTGCTGGTACTGTTTAAAGTATGCTAATTGGGCAGTAATTCGAATTATGTTAATCTGCAAAATTATATTTAGATAATTAGATACAAATAGAAATAGTAGTAGTTCAGTTCAGTGTCACAATATTGATTTATTTCATTACGCGGATAAATTTAGGGTTTCTTTGCATTACGCCATCATTATATAGTAGTATCTCTTTTCATTTTATACCAAATACCTACATTTTTATTGATGTATTTGGTTCAAATTTCAGATAAAATTTTGGATCAAATAGATCGGCTTTTATTGAACAAACTTTATTTTTATATTTAGGATTTAGGATAAGAATGAGTAATTAAGAAATCAATATCTAGTCACTTTCAATTTGTTGTTGTTCTCAAAGTTTTGTACACGTACGGAATATTGAACTTAACTTCTTTTCATGTTAAAGCAATTACGTTTTCAATATAAGTGAGAGTAGATCCTCTCATAAATGAGAGGTCACATTTTCAAACTATATCATTCAATTCGGTCCTCCTTCAATTTTGAACACACTCTCCCTAAATGTATGATCCAAAAATTATTTTTCGTGACTTATATGATATAGATTTTAATTTTTTTAATGGTATTAATATTTTTTGTACTACAATATCTCTAATTATTTTTTATTTTTTAACAACAATACATACAATTAATTTGAAAAAATAAGTTATTAAATTAACTTTCTATCACTAATCTTGAAAAAAAAAACAATATAATTTTTCAACAAATTTAATACTACTTCTAAGTTTCTTAATTCAACTTCTCAGAGAAAAAAAACTTTTTTAATTCAAGTGATTTCAAGAAAATCATATATATTTAGGAACAAAAGTACCAATAGTATAAGATATGGATTTTAGGTTAAAACACATGAACATGAGAAAATTAATTTCTGTGGTTAACCATGTGAAAGGAAAATTCTACTTTTTTGTGTTAAAAAAACGTTTTTATTTGTAAATTATATGCAACTTACAAACTGAACTCCAGTGTCATTGAGAATTCCAATCCCAGCAGAAGCAAAGTTAGCACCAACAAGTAACCTCTGACCATCAAGCTCTGGACTCAAATATGGTAAGGTAGGCTCTGACCCAATTTTTTCACCTATCACATTCATAATATATAGTCAATTAATTAAAACATGCGCTAGAAAATATATTAGATGAAAGCTAGGGAAACTATATATAATTGAAAATTATAATCATAAATAAAAAAATATATTAAAATGAGCACTCAACTAATAAGGTCAGGCATGTTGAGGCCATTGGAGAAACGACCAGAAGCTCTATGAGTTTGAGAATCAATTCCATAAGGATATGAATCAGCACGAGCAGTAGTGGCTAGGAAGTTATTATTTCCATTGTCCACAAGAGAATCACCAAAGACAAAAAATGCTCTTGCTTCAATTTGTTGAACACCAATGCTCAAGGTGATCAACACACAAAGAAATATTGAAGGAATTATATTCATTTGTTTTTTTTGTTCCATTGGAATTAATGTCTCAAAGAAATTAACCCCAACTTGATAGTGAGTGGTGAGTGTGCATATGAACGAGGAAGTTAGGTCACTTATATATAGTGCTCAATTATTGTGACATTGTTTTTGTTTTTTGGTACAAATTGTGATATTGTTTTAATAATTATAATTAATATAGTTATGGAGTGTCTAGTGTCTTTTGGCCGGAATTAATATCAATAAAAAAATCGGTTGAACACACAAGGTGGTTTCTTGGATCTGACTCTCCTATAGTAGGAAAATCCCACATTCATGCATTGACGATATCGATGACCATTTGCTCAATACCAGGCAATTTAAATTTAAGCTCATTACTTAGATCGTCTAATCTTGATCGAACAGTCACCGATGTTCCGAGTGCGCGCGTGAATGCAAGATCTCCTGACCGCATGGAATTCATGTTTGTGATCCTCCCTTTCCATCGAGTTTTCTCTATACTTAATGTGATCAAATTTTACCAACAATGGATTGTTCCAAGTGGCAAGGGACTTGGACCCCTTAGACATGTGGTCATAGGTTCGATTCGCTCATGCGTATGAAAAATATCTGGTTGGGAGTGGAGAATCCACTTTGTGCACTCCACAGATTTTCTGACAGAGATTAGTCACTGTTAAGCGATCGTGAAAACTTCGTATTGATATCATGGCAACTGAAGAAAAAAAAATTTCAAATTTCTTACCACTCATGCCAAGTATTGGTCAATTATTGTGATATTTGTTGTGGCAAATTAAATAACTTTTGCTACGATTGTCGTACATATAAAAAGGGATTGATTCGATCTGAGGGCTGGATACTAATGTATATGTCTCTATTAAAGTAGTATGCAAGATTTAATATTACTGATAATGTTAACTGTTATTGCAATTTTACCTAAAAAGAAAGGATGCAGTTATGATGAGTGAAAGTTTTCTGTTTTCTCATTGTAAGAACTGCCCAACCAACAAGCCTTTAAGTTTGGTCACGCGGTTGCAGATTCATGCGTTCAAGTCTCACACATAATAGAAACAAGCTTAGTAAAGAATTTATAAAGACTAAACAACTCTTATCTTACCAGTCAATTTTATAAAATTGAGTTCTAAATGCAATATTAGCGTTACAAAAAACTCATTGGGTTAGTCTGGTGGAAAACTCACCGATGTCAATTACACTAGACTAGTTTGACTTCTTCAAATAAATTTTGAGTGTTACAATATAGTTGTGAACTGCTAAGAGTAAATAACAATATATACTCTCTCTTTTGATTCCTAGGCCGCATCAAAAACATCGCTAAAACTCCAACTGAGCTAGGTCTTACACACAATGAATTGTCTCAATAGAATATAAAGACAAATTAGTTTTTACGTTATTAAAATTTTAAATGATTTGAGAGTGATTGTCTCATTAGTATTTGCAGAAAAGAGCAATGTTGGAAACATTTTGTTTCGAACACTTTCTCTAACAATCACTCACTTGTTTGATGAAATCTATGATCTATATGGGTATCACATAAAGTGGTGAAACTCACGCGCAATAAGAGAGTGAGAGAGTAAATGTTAAAGAAAGTTTTAAAAATAGTGTTCATGTCATTTTTCTTGCGAAAAATATAATGACTTTGATATGGTGATGTCAGCGATGAATTTGATAACATATCCACGTGGAGAGACCAACTTGATTAATTTAAAATTACGAAACTTCATAGACCCATTTAATCAAAATATCAATTTGTTACAATTCAGTTCCGCGCTCATACATGGGTTCGCCGAATTGTACTGGATCATGTTTGTTTTGGGTTTTGTTTGAAACTCATTTAGGATTGTTGTTACCCTTTTTGTTCCACTCTTGTGCTCACCTGTATATCACTTGTAGGGTTTGATTGTGTGGCTGTACTGAGTCAGGTCCTTCGCTCCCCAATCTTTGTATTTGCTTTTATTTTAATTTTTTGATTTCTATTTCGCTTAAAAAATATATTGACATGATTCGAGATCAAGTTGAGAATTTACTTAATTATAATCCATTATAACAACTGGGGGCTATTTTCTGCACCCCACTTTTTTCTATTTCCCTTGCTACATTTTTTCATACAATTTAAAGCTTATTTGGATGCATATGTTCAAACAAAGGTTCAAAATATTTTTAAAACAATTGTAGGATTCAGCTGGATGTATATAAATGATTGTGGTTGAAAAATTAAGGAGTAGTAGTAGAGACAGTAGGAAACAGCCCCAAACAAATTTTCTGCTGTATCGTTTACCAAGTCTCTTGTATTTGTAGTACACTGTCCTTTGTATGTCAAGAAAACGTTTAGATGAGTTGGGGGGTCGAAATGGTCAGAAAAAGTTTTATATGGTTAAAAGAGTTGGTGACATAGGTATTTATATCTACCAAGTAGTACATATTGTATTACCAATTTGTTTAGTTGAAAAAAAAATTAACTCATCCTGCAAAAATTTCAGTTGAACTCCCACTCTTGGCTAAAGGACCTCATAGGTAGATAACCTTTTAAGTATTTTTGTTAACATTTTTTGAATCTTAAAGTTTTGCTTTAATCACGGTGAACCCTGAAATCTAACCCGTTTAGATTTTTTATCACGGAAAATATCAAGATATTATCTACTTTTTTATCATCAATGACCAACCTTGTTGGCTCAGCAGTTGATCCAATCGAAAGTGTGTCTCTGTAGTGGTCGGAGTTGAGGATCGGATGGGGTGAGTGAAATGTAGTGAAAATAACGCATACCTTTTCTAAAGGGGTACTAAATCCTCATTTATATGCGTAGTTTGTTAAGTTTTCAAGCAACAATAAGAGTTGAATCTTTGTTTAGACGAGTTCAAATTAGACCTCGACTTAGTCCAAACTCCAAATTAACTTTATTGGTACAATAATCTAACTTAAAAATCTCGTACAAAATAGCATTATACTTCCTCCGTTTCAAAATGAGTGTCACTTTAGCCAAAAGAAATTGTTTCAAAATGAATGTCACTTTATATTTTCAATACAACTTCTTCCAATTTTACCCTCAATAAATACTCAAACTTTTCTCTCACACAATTTTCAATGCAACTTTAAGTTTATCTTTTTCTTATAAAATAAGGGCAGTTTAGTAAAAGTGTTATGTCTAATGATTATTTCATTCCATTCCTTAATCTGTGTGTAATTGGCTAAAGTGATACTCATTTTGAAACGGAGGGAGTACGTTACAATATTGCAGCCGTTGCATATAGACTTCAATTTTTCTTTTTTAAAGAACATAGACTACAAATTAAACACACTCATTTCCACTAATCATGTATATATTGACGCGTAATTTAAAAGAAATTTCATTCAGTCTAATTTACTAGTAGTACCATTTAGTCACTATTATAGTCATGTGAAAATTTATAACAAAGTGATAAGGTTATATAGCTTGCTAGCATAAAAAATGAACAACTACTATGTATAGAGTTTCAAATATTAATTGTAACATGGCCTACAGCTAGCTGTTGTGCTCATTTACTTGCTTGTCTTTGCTGTCACTTTGTCACCATAGTTATTATTTTGTACTTCTGTATTGTCTCCAGAATTTACTTCCTCAAGGTCCACTGTGAATATACATGGTTTGAGCTATTAGGTTTTTCAAATAATGGGGGAATGAACTGGCTATCTCAGAAGATATTCTGTATCACATATTAGTGATGATCATTTCCCTTTTTCAAAGATAAAAATAAAGAACTTTACTTCTTTGATGGGAAAATAAATAGTTTTATAACCTATGAAGCACAGACACTCTTCGGGATGTGTCCGACACGACACTTGTAATTACATTGAATTATGTAATTTTCTCAAATTATTAACAGTATCGGCGTGTCAGTGTCCGTGTCGTATCCATGCTTCATAGTTTACTACTATGACTTTATGTGTATCTTACCTTATCTTATCTTAATAATAAGCACCATTAACTTCTTTTAGGTATCATTGATTAGGTTTTAAGCTCTAAACAACTCTTTGCCAAATCATAATGCTTAAAACATCAATTTTTAACCTCTTTTAGCTTTCCATGATAAAAACATCATATTATTAATATTTAAGAATTTTATAATCACTTTAATTCATTTGTACACATAAAAAATAAATTGAATTTTCGATTTTTCCTCCAAATATGAGAGTATTTTCAGAAGAAGAAAAATGCATTTAAAAAATGGTTGAATAACATGATGGCCTATAAACCGACCCGAACCCATTTTGACCTAACCTTGGGGAAACTTTTCCTCTCTCACGATAGACTCTTTCCCTCAACTCTGTTATGTGAAATATGATGTTGCTTGAGTTTCTTACGTGCATGCCAAAGATGTAGAAACTGCAAAAGCAATATGAAATTATATTTTTTCTGACAATCTTCTCCTGCAATAGAAACATAGACAATGATTTTTTTTTTTCTTTAAAAAATTTCATTAATCTCATAACAAAACTAAATAGAGAAGGTAAAAGGAAAGACAATATTTTTATGTGACTTTCAGACTTGGGTTTGACACCAAATATCATTTAAGAAACTGCAATTTTATGTGTAGTCAAAACCAAAATGTTAGAGAGTCTAATTTAGATGGATATGGATAGCCATACAAGCTTATCCGCCAAACCCCTTAAACAGCAACCTGGCGCATAGAAGGCAACACACAGGTAGCAGAAAAACAAAAAAGCAGCAGCAAATAGAAAACTAAACCACTACAGAAACCACCATCCTCAAGAACAAAGGACCACCTATGTTATCGATGTATTTGGATTTCCAAACTGTTGTATTTGGATTTCCAAATTCTATTATCTACCGAAGTTGTTACTAGGTTGAGTCACGACCAGGTCACTCTACGTTTCTCCAAAATATCAATATGACACTACGACCACTCAAATATGGTGATACCACCATTTCTTCTCAAATATAAAAATATTGAAATAATTTTTATATACCGTTAAGATCATTCTTAATTCCGACGGGACATTGTTATTCCAGATAGGGACTATGATCTTAAAAGTACTATTTATTCCGAAGGGACATATATTATCGAAGGGACTATGTTTTTAAGATCATTCTTAATTCTTAAAGGACATTAAACCGAAAAAGGGACTATGGTCTTAACAACACTCTTAATTCCAAAGGAACAGAAAAATGAGATGAAGAGAAGAAAGACTCGTCAACACAAGTCAAGAAAGGGAGAAGAGATAAAGAGTTCCCGACAACTCAATGAAACTCTTTGGTGTGTTTTTTGAACTGAGTGGAGTCCTCTATTTATATAGAGATTTTGTACCTGTTTTAGCAAAAATTGCGACAACAATTACTCTAATGGATAAGATTAAAATGGAGTTTATCCATTAATCAAATCAACAACACTTGTGGATAGCATCAAAAGAAACAAATCCAAAAAAGTGGAGGAAACAACCTATTGGATTTGAGTGAAGGAAATATAAGAAATTTAATTAAATTCTTATTCTTATCACAACCACCATAAGCTAAATTTATGGAAAGTGATATTCACGAATAAAAATAATAATTACTATTATTTTTATCATTATCAAGTATTTAAAATTAAATACCGTAGTTTAAACACTACTAATGTGTGAGTTCTATTTTATGTGGGACCCCCACTGAAGGAAAATCGAATGTAATAAAATAAAACAGCGAATAAAATTTTTGATTTTCTTTCCTTGGATCATTACGAATTTACACATGAATCAGTGATTCGATTGTTACCTCGAAGTGTGGAATCTGAATGTTGGAAACTGAAAACTGGAATCACGATCACAGCAAAGCAAGCAGCAAGCAACAAAGCCTCTAGCAAGTTCACACGAACGGTGCTCCTCCAAAACTCGGTGCTAGCCAAGGAATCAGAAGTTTCAGAGAGCTAGAGTTTCTCCAAAAACGTGTAACCAAAAACTTCAGCACCAGGGTTCTATTTATAGAACTCCTAGTGGACTCTGCAAGTCAGAAGTCACTATTGGGCTTTAGTAAGCCCAATAACGAGTTTAGGAATTCTGCTAACTAATTAGCGTTATTTACTAAACGCATCCCTTATATAAGTCATACTTATATATTTCTCTTTTGACCGTTCTTTGTGTGTGACCCTATAGGTTCTAGTCACGTTAGCAATAATATTAAATCTAATATTTCATACTATAAACAATGAGCGGTATCTAGTAACAGATCATTGCTACCCAAGTGACAAGAATGTCAAGTGATCTGACGAAACCATCCTATGATAATACTTATGTGTACGCTTACTCCTTTGTCCTAATATCTATATTGATCTCAAGGCATAGATTTTGTCACCCTTGTATAGATCAATATTTATATTTCTTGATTCCGAAATATACTAAATAACGAATAAGTCCAATATCTTATATTGACTTAGTTCGGCATGGCCATGCGGTTTTCCAGTCATATTTCATCAAGAGGCCTAAAGATATAACTTCTGTTTATGAGGAGGGACAAATCCCATCAAGGACACTCATGTCCCTCAACATGATTCATCAAGTACCCATCAACCAATGTTATGGTTATCCTTTTACAGACAACGTTAACATCTAGGGATCATAGCGATTTCAGATCTAAGAGTGATATACACTATTATCATTGTGAGAATATCTTATGACAATTTCATAACATACTATGTAGTATTCTCACAGTGGGTCAATCCAGTATAAATATTACTCTTAATATCTATGACCCATGAGATGCGGTCATCAGTCTACATACATAATAGTCTCGACGCTTTATTATTATCCTTATTCATATTAAAGCTTGACTACAAATATATTTAAGAATAACGTTCTTTATGATAATGTAATCTCATGATTAAGTCACACTTAATATATTATTAAATGAATTGTCTATTCTAAGGACTTTATTAACATTACTATAAATATAATAAAGAGTGCCATATATTTATTCAATAATAAAAGTCATGATACATAAAATAAGTTCAACATAAACTATTGGTCTATAGGGTTTACACCAACACCCACACTCTATTTTTTCAATTAACACAACATTAGATCAAAGTATAATTACTTGGTGTTTAATCTTCCAATTTATTTTCCAACATCACACTAATGTTTCAACCGTTACCCTCTCCTTATACATTCATTTGGGCTCCAACACCACTCATAGTAGAGACACGAGGCGTTCCTCTCCCTTGATAAACACCATTGCCAAGATAAGACTTTGACCTCCTCCACAATCTTGTCGACTTCCTTTACCTGGTTCTAGAAGACACGGTCATTCCTCGCCTTCCAAAGCACCCAAATTGTCGCATGCCAAATTAACCAAAAGCCACCGCTGACCTTCAAACTCAATGCCTCATCCGACCAATAAAGAAAATGAACAAATAAATTTGGAGGAGTAATAAAAGAGAAATCTAACCAACTTGCAACCATAACCCAAACTCTATCCACCAAACGACAATGCAAGAAGAGGTGAATCTAAGTCTCCTCGTGACGCCCACATAACACACAAGATGTAGGTAAATCCGGGCTTAATACATTTCGCAACGCAAGGTTAGCATGAGAGGGGATACGATCAAGGAGTTTCCACGAAAAAGCCAAGACTTTTGACGGTGCCAAACTTTTCCAAATCTTATGGAAAACCCCCTCTTGCAATTCCATCAAACCATAATCTAAAGGCACAAAACTCTAAAAAAAAATTATAAGTCGAGTTAACTGAACACGGGGTCGTTTTCTTGAGAGTTTTGCGCCTTTGGATTATGGTTTGAGAGTTAACATGATTATATTTGATTTTGTAAATAAAAAAAAACATGATTAGATTTGATTTCGTAATTCAAATGTGAATTTAGTAAATACAAATCAAGACCCTTAACTAAAGTACACATCATGATGATTGACTAAATAAAAATTAGAAATGATGTTAAGATAAAGAACACGAATCCTAATACAACTGTTGCATAATTTGTGTCAAATCTAGATTTTAGATAATGACCATGATACATGTTATGTCATATTGGTGGAATTCTAAGTAAATACTCAAAACATCTTAACAAAAAATGCAAAAAAAAATTAAAATTTTAATATAACAATATTTGATGTAATTGGAAAAAGTACAACTCCATATATATTCATCAAAATGATTTGTACATATTCATTTGTCATAGCTAAAACAAGTTGCACCACCACACAAAAAGAAATAAAAGAAAAGTACATCAGGTAAACCATAAGCACCCCCTAAAGATGACAATGATTGACTAACCAAAATGACAGAGACTATACTAGGTTGTACAAAAAAAATACTACGTCGTTCGCCACCAACCCAAGTTTTCCTGAACATACGATGAACATCTCATATACAGTAATTGTTTAATGCAGACCTCCCCACCCCTTTAAAAATTGGTGTCTGCCATGTCGGGACTCCTATACACGTAGGTAACGACTTCATTGAAGACATCAATCTTTTCTTAAACTATATAAGCTGAAAAATAACATAACAATATAGAGATATTGGGTTTTATAAATGAATGAAACTCGGGCTCTACCACCCCTATTTATCCTGATGCATTTTTCTTGCATGGCATACACAACACATTAATTAGCACTAAGCATAGGATCTTGATTCTTAAACATGATGTGTAAAGGCAAATGAGATATGTATATTGAAAGTCGATGGTTACTACCGCTAGTGTATTATAATACACTAAATATTTATTACATTCTAAATATTTACTATGTTAATGTAAAAGGTAACATATAATACCAAATGTCATATTAGTATTGATGACTCTCTGTCATCTCTCTTTTCTTAGTCATTTTTTATGCATTTTTATGTCAAAATCATTGTAATTTTGCGCCATGAAGAATCAGTGTGATTCGACAAACTTCGGCCGCCGATTACACAACACAAAACAGGTTTTCAACATTTCTCATACATGGTAACCAGTTTCACTGTATGCGTAATCGGTTTTACAATGTAAAATTTTCAGTTTTTCTCTAGCCGAACTTTGTGTAACCGATTGCAAATCATATAAAAACAACCATCCAGTTTCAGTACAAACACAACAACAGTATTAACGCATATTAGGGCAACTAAATATACAATAATTAAGCATAAACATTACTCACCTAATTGCTCTGGAAACTCTCAATTAGGGGTGACAAAATGGATGGATTGGATGGATATTGATTTGGATCCTTATGGATGGGACCAAAAAAGTCTATTAGTCCATTACAATCCACTTTTTTTTTCTTTAAAAAAACTATTCAATCCATCAATTATTAGATTTTAATGGATGGATAATCCAATCGATCCATAAATCAAAGTGTATTATTTTTTTGAAGAGGTGTATTATTTACTGAAGTGTTTTTTTAGTGAATTCCATATAAATTAATTTTATGCAACAAGGCCTAATAGTTATTTTTTTTCTGCCCAGAAATATTTTTGACATATGCCCAACTAATTTAATAATTCAGAAATATTAAATATTATTAATTAAATAATTTAAAATAAAAGTGGTAGTTACTGGTGGCAACCGACCTCTATCGGCGTTGACCACAGTGGCTCGTCGACGACTTCGCGGCAATGCACGGTGGCCTTCCGGCGAAAAACCGGTGACATCTGGTGTTCTGACGGTGGCTTGTGGTGGTCGACGGCGGATCTCCGGCGTTGACTTGCACCTATAATAAAATAATATTTTAATAATAAATTAAATTAATATTATTTAAATATTAAAAAATTAATTTTTCCTTTTTTTTTGGTCAATTTTTTGTTAAATTTTAATTTTATAATTAAATTTTATTTTATTTTATCAAATATATAATTATTTAAATAAAAAAGATTAATATTACTTGAAATTATCCATTGGATTTTTTTACTTTTAAAGAGATGATTTAGTGGATTTTGAAAATAAGGTGGATAGATGAAATCCATCCATAGTTTTAAATGGATGGATATAAACCAATCCATTAACAAAAAATTTGTTTAGTGGATGGATTGGATGAATTTTATAGTGGATGGATTGGATGGATACTAGTGTCCCAACTCGTGCGATGCACGGTTCATGACACTTTAAATACTATGATTTCATTACAAAGGCAAAATTAATTTTTAATCAAAGTTGAAAACGACAATAACAAACTAATTCTACATTACGGTAGAAATTATGTGATAATTATGATTATTGATTAACAATAGTTGTGTGAACATAAAAATCACAACACACAAACACATTAAACTCAACAAAAGTCATAAAATATTTGTCCCACTATCCAACAAGTCTTCCAATCTAAAAGAATAAAGGACATATAAACTGAATTCTATTTATATTGCATAATACATATAGTTCAAAAGTAAGCATAAAACCGATAGACAAACATCCACTAAAATACATAGTATTTTAATTTTCTTCCAACTCTACGAAGCTGTCTAGCTATCTCAACAAATAAGCTATTCGAAGCAAACTTTAAACAACAACAAATTTTGTCTCCCTTATATATGCGAAACGTTATCGGATGCAAATTAAATCCAACCATCATAGATGCATTTCTTCTTTTCGTCATCTTTTGATGTAACAATAGTAGACCTGTACATTTTCATAGTCTCAATATTCATTAAAATAATTGACGTCTTTTTCCGTTTCTGAAATTGAATTGAAACCTCTTACGAATCATCTGTTCATTCATACGAACCTAAGCCGTTTAATTGTTCCTCTAGTTTACGATAATTAATAACACCCCGTATTCCCAACAATGTAAATCATATATGTAAATCAGAGTATTACAACGTATACGGAATGCTACGCTTCGTAAAATACTTAAATAATAGAGTAAAATTTTCTATTAATAAAGTAAACATCAACTGATAACATTTTTAATAATCTCGCAGCGGAAATAATATTCATAAATTTTTTCAACCAAAATATGGCTCTAAGGCCTCAACGTGTTCAACATTAATACAAAATCCAACTAAATTATTTCAACATGAAATCTCAAGAAAAATACGTAACAAGGACAACGTGACAATAAAACCCTCC
>Ga0228710_1007866_pt1 | contig 15554 bp, 12 predicted proteins | sample MedpolnodulmetaG_FD_177995 | JGI IMG/M metagenome (GOLD analysis project Ga0228710, IMG submission 177995) | Root nodule microbial communities from Medicago polymorpha collected in Santa Monica, California, United States - pink nodules | ecosystem: Host-associated > Plants > Roots > Nodule... | reverse complement strand
CTTGATTAAGGAACTCTAATCCTAACAAGTTTTACGCCCTATCAATCTCAAGTTTTAATCTTATAACGTAGATATTTAGGTTTTTAAACAAACAAACAAATTACTCTTTCAACTTAAAATGGTAATCGATGTCGAATGATCCATGATATCGCACTAGTCCCCGAGGAGACGATATATAAATAGTTACTTTTGATATACGTAAATATGCTACATCATTGCTTCTTAAAAAGATTCAATTGATGGGTTCGATCGTTTGAGATGCAGAGAAAGAAGAAGGATCGTAAGAAAATAGAAGAGAAGGGTTTGATATCTAGATTTGTGGTATAAGAAACACATGGAGATCAGGTCTGTATTAATTGTTGAAAAGAGGAAAATTCAAATTCAAAATGGGCAGATAGAAGGTCATCAAGTAGTAGGAGGAAATTGCTTTTAATATTGCATTAAATGCACACGTGAGACTTCTTAAGGAAGCTAGGTTAAGATACTTAGGAGGAAAATTTAGCTTATGATTAGGGTTAAGCAAAAGCTTAACCTTATAAGCTTCTATAATAAGAAGATAGACTCATTGTTGTAATAGATCTTGGTCATTCGATCTCAAATATACGGCTAATATTGTCTCATCATGTCAATTCATGTTTAAAATCTGAATAGTTCAATCTCAAATAAACGGTCGAGGTTGGAGTGTGGAACTATGTGAATCCACTATAGTACTGAATCATGGGTCGAATTTGTGACCAGCAGTTACTCTTGTCCTAGAATTTGTCGAAATAGTCAAATTGTTCATCATTTTCTTTTTCACGTGAATCAAATGAGTCATTTCGTCAAGTGTAAATGTTAGACACAATCTTATGCGATGTTCAATATTGATATATTTGGCAATGCATTTTACTCTCCCGATATTTTATTTATTTTTTAACAGCGAAATAAAATTTTATTAGAAAAAGAGAGAGAAGTACATATGGTGCTAAATCTGCAAAGCAGATAACAATACAATGTGTAATCTACGCAACAAGAACCAACCCATTACAACTAAAAGAGAAAAAGAAGAGAGTTAAAAAACCACTTATAATACAAGTTCGTTGATGTGGAGAATGGTTTGTTTACTGATTTTAGTGTGGGGTTGCAAGTCAATGTGTATGTTTCTCATTTACAGTTCATTGATGATACTTTGTTGGTGGAGGTTAAAAGTTGGGCCAATGTTAGTTTGTTTAAGACGATTTTACTTCTTTTCGAGGAGATTTCCGTTTTAAAAGTAAATTTTCACAAAATCGTGTTGTTTGGTGTTAATGTTGTTAAGTCGTGGTTGCATGAGGTGGCTTTGGTAATGAATTTTAAACATGAACGCCGTCCTTTTTTTGTATTAGGGGTTGTCCATTGTTGGTGATCCCAGAAAGCTGCATTTTTGGTATCCCCTGATTGCGAGTATTAGAAGTAGATTCTCAAGTTTGTTTTCTCCTCCATATCAGTCTATTTCTTTCCTTCTTCAAGTCTCTGCCATGTATCATTTCTTCTCTTGAATATTTTTTTAAGCCTTCTTTTTGGGGGGTTGTGAGAATTTTAAAGAAATTTATTGGATCACATGGGATACGTTATACTTGGAAAGGAAGAATGGAGGGTGGGGGGTTAGGAGGCTCCAGAAATTTAATTTATCTTTACATGGTAAATGGGTTTGGAGGGTGCTGGAGGAAAGGAAGAGTTTTTTTTTTTTTTTTTGGGGGGGGAGTGTTAGTCGGTTGACTTGTGTTGTTTTGTGGGTTGATGTGGTGGATTTTTGGGTTTGAAAATTCATTCTTCTCAACGGTAAATTGTTAGAAGTGGTTAAAAAACTTGACTACGGTGGAAGTCAATTTTAATATGGGTTTTAGTCATGTTTTGTAGTTTAAAGTTGTGCCACTTAAAATCAACATTTTTGTTTGGCGGTTGTTTCTGAATCGGATTCTAACTAAGGCTAATTTGCTTTGGCGACATATTTTGGCTACTTTTGATGTTAATTGTTTGTCAGATTGTGGATGCTTTAAAGATAGAGATAATTTATTTACTAAATTTGATTTGTATAGCAAACATTGTTCTTTGATTTATGGTTGGTTAGGTATCTTAACGACTCTTAATGGAAATTTACAGGATCGTCTTCTGCAGTTTGGTGGGCTAGGGGTTTTTTTGGGAAAAATACTCGGCTGACATTTAATATTATCAGGATTTTTTTGATTTGGGTCATTTGGAAGGAGATAAATGGAAGGAATTTTCAACACAAGGTCATCTTGTTACAATTGTTAAGCGAGAATGTTAAGTTTCAGACTTTCTAATGGTTAAAATCGACTTTTGTTATGTTCGATTTTGATCATCTCGTTTGGAGGCATAATCCCTTGTCTTGCTTAACGGTCGTTTCCAAGTTTCTCCTCTTTGTTTTTCTCTTTGTTGTTTTTTGTAATGCGACTCATTGGATTGTTAAGTTTCTCTGGTACACCTTGTGTTGGAGGAATTTTTCGTAGTTTTTTTTTTTTTTATCGATTTAGCCTTTTCAAGAAAAAAATCTCACATGAAAAATGTTCATATTTACCTTGATATACCATTATTTGCATAATATTTACTACATATTTCTTACGAGTGGAAAAAAATAGGTTACAACTAGATGAAATGATAATGATAATAATAATTTTTTTTAGGTGAATAATAATAAGTATAATAGCAATAATAATAAAATTTGTATCACATTCACATGTAACCATCAATGGTAATCTAAATAGGTGACACACAGATCTAGTTTTTTCTCTCTCTTCATGTACGACATTGTTTAATTTCTCGCCTTATTGCAGTGTTTATTGGTTTCCTATCATAAGATCAACTTTAATCAAATAAATATTCAATCAATAATATTAATGTCAATGTTGCATATCCAGAGATAATATTTCGGTCAATTTGATTTTATCATATTATTTGTAAGTATTTTGCTGATGTATGCAATTAACTTGGGTGTTGTAAGTTTGTTCATCATTTAGGTTTTTAACAATGTTGAATATGTGGTTGTATTTGATGTACTCTATCAATTTAAATGAATCAATATCATTTTGTTTTTGTCCAAAGAAGAATCTTTATAAACAATTATGTGCGTAATTCTTCATGAAAATATGAATGTTGAACCATACAACATGTCTTTATACACAATCTTTATAGCTCAAGACGAAATAGTGTATTTCACCAAAACATTAATTCCACAAAATGAATGTAAGCTAGTGCTCATAGACCAAATAACTTTGATGCAAGTGTCTGACCCTGACCTGATTCATAATTCAACCACTTCAATGTTACATGTCTCATGCTTGAGGGTTGTGGACCAGATAGGTCATTCGGCCCATCCAAAAAAGACTATTAAAGCACTTCACCCTTACATGTTGCGTGCTCGGGGAATTGTGGACTGGATGGGCCGCTCAGCCCAAACAGTCATCACTTTCAAAACCAAATTGGAGAGCGGAGAAGTCTATCACCCAAACATCAATGCCATGTAGCATCAACATAGGAATTAAGCCTTCGTTAGTCTAGGGTGAGATTTAAGGACCAAACCTAACTATTAGGCGATACTTGGTGAACTAGTAGCTTCCGACAATTATAAGGGATAGATAGATAGATACTAAGCATGTAGGGAAAAACCCCTAATCCTTCTTTATAAAAGGAGGTTTTTGGCTAAACCCTAGAGCATTCACATTCCACCTTGAGATACTAATAACCTCTTGCTTAGTACTCGACACTGTGCCACTAAGTCTGATAATAAGTTCACTAAGCGAGAAAAATACTACTCCTAATGCCGTTACTTATGCAACAAGTTATATTTTACATCTAACCAACTAATAAAAAAAGTTATTTGCAAACACAAACTAACTAAATACTACCACTTACCCTAAACAAACTTGGTTTGAATTACTAATCTCAACAGGTTATCGGTGTGTCATATGCATAGTTAAAAAAAGTAATGTGAAACACTCTTGAAGCATAAACAAATAATAACAGGTGGCGTTTACAATGCACAAATACTAAATTTGTGCATGATACACAAATGCCTTCAAAACTGACTCTAGCCAGTCGTCCCGGTTCTTTATACAATATTATTTCTGACATTAAGTTGTACGGCTGGTGGGTAGTAAAAATGGTTAAGGAAAATTGTTTCAATGTGTCTTTAATCTATAAAACTATAATTAAAAAAGACACTTGAATATAAAACTAATAAAAAACTTATGAAAGCATCACATTAAAATTACTCAAGTGTCTCTTTAATACATTGAACGAAAAAATTATATGACTAAATTTCCTCCTATTAATTCTATATAATTGCAATTTTCTTGTGGGCTTAATGATTGCAATAACTGTTATAAATTTAGTAATATTTCTAGAAAATTTAATAAAAATTTATAGGGAGTAATTTTTAAAACAAGTTTTTTTAGAGGAATTTTTAAAATAAGTTGGTGGTAAAGATAAGATATTGCAATAAATCATTTTTTGTTTGATATATTTTAGATTAAATATGTTTTTGGTTACTTTAAATATATAGATTTTAATTTTTAATCTCTTTAAAAAACTCTTCAAACTTTGAAAGAACTAATGTTTAATTTTTATTTTTTAAAAAGACTAAAAATAAAAATTGATATATTTAAAAGATTGAAAAGCACATTTAACCCTATGTTTTATTATAAAAAATATTTGATTATTTTTTATTAAAAAAATATTACTTTTGTTGTTTCGTTACCTATTATTACACAAAAAAATTTTTACTGAAAGTTTAAACTCAAACATAAAGCTCATCATCAATTATAATGTTTAAATAATTATTTGTGGGGTCCCAGTTTTTGTAGTTGCTTTATTGCCAAAAAGTTGCTATTAGGTTACCATCAATAGATCTAAGCCATTCAATTAAAATAATATTATATCAATGCCACCATAATAACAACCCATGAATTGTTGAGACTTTTTAACATGTCCACCTTTTCTTTTCTTTCTTTTTTGACAAGAAACATGTCCACCTTATTTTATCAAATTTTGCCCATTTATGCACTTATCCGAATCGAATACATATAATTTTTTGGGAACAGTCGAATATATATATCCGCTTATATGGTTCATTGGTTCTCATTACACGATTGCCTTTTCTTTATCTCATTTCAATCTTACCCTTTTAACTTTTATTGGTGCTGCTGCTTTTTTGGGTGCTGTTGCCCTTTTTAATTCATTATGTTTTATTTAATCTTTATTTTGGTGGTTGATTTTGTGGCTTGTTTTGATTTATTTATGTTTGAGCTGTATCGATTTGCGCTACTGTTCCACCGTTTCTGTCCTTGAATTTGGCATCTGGATTTTGGTGGGCCGGGTTTTTGGATAGGTGAAGGTGTCTGCTCTGGTTGTTCGTGAGCTGAGGGGTGCCTTTCTGATTTGTGTCGGGAGTCTGGTGCACTGATCGCTTTTGATTCGAGATCGGGAACTAGTTTTTTGACTCATATACTTTTAGGCTTTGTTGGTGGCTCCTCCGTCTTACCAGAAGTTGAGTGGTCGACACATCTGATCGTTTGAAGTAACATATCATTGTCAGCTGCTTTATTGATTTCTGTTGGTAGTGTCGTATATTTGTTGTGTTGTTGTTTTTTCGCTGGGTGTTTTTGGGGGCTTTTATTTTTCTTCTTGGTGTAATCCTTGGGAGTTAATCCCCTATATATAATATATTTTGTCATTCAAAAAAAAAACTTTAAGGAAAATGCTGAAATGTATTCATAACACTCGTTAAGGAAGGAATAAATATTAAAAAAAAAAAAATTGAGTTGAAAAGTAGTGTATTCAATTTTTTTCAAAATATTTTATTGCAAAAACTTTTTTAATGTTTAAAATTTGTCATTTTCAATGTAAAGGTTTTTTTCTTTTTTTTTGCTTTCAACTAGTGTGTTTATGACACTTATTATCATGACTCTTATGTCAATTATGCATTTGTTTGTAGTTTGTTCATTCGTATCGACAAATTTGATATGATTATAAGTGGTGTAATTTTCATTAGACGATGATTATGATCATGCTCTATACCAAAGATCATGAATGATTGCATACGATATCATTCTACTCCATTTGATCTTAAATATAAACAAAAAATCAAATGTATTTAGTCTAAATTTAAATTAAATACATTGGTTTTTTTTCTTCTGATATTTAAGAGCAAATAACGCCAAAAAAGCAAAATTGTAATTTTGTTGAGAATTCCAAAACTTTTACAAGAGTTGTAGAATGTTCAATCCCTTTAGCGTATTTGATTTGCAGTGGGCACCACACTGAAAATTGATCGTGTCCCTAATCTATATTCATTCATGTGGCAAACACGCAAGGATATATGTTGAGATCAGGGCCGTCTCCGTCGTAATCTTGACAGTTTTCGTTTATAAAAAATTGAAAGAAAAAAATCGAACATCATTTATAGTGACATGTAACTAAATTATTGTTAAATATATAAAAAATGGTTCAAATACGACTTTTACCTGCATATAAATAAATATTTATCTATGAACAATGCATAATTGACAGTAAAATTATTGCCTTCCAAACTTTTATCTAAAAAAAATGGTATATAGTGACGGATTTTATCCATAGACACAATTTTTTTTTTCCTTTCAAACTTTGAAGCCCCTCTAAATTTAAGGCCTTGTGCAAAATTTCTTGATGCACTTGCACAGAGTCGGCATGTCCTGATTGACATTGAGATAGATATAGAAGGGTTAGAGTTTTCACAGAATATTGTGATTTTTAAAGAAAAATGATATTTATACAACCATTTTATGACAACTTTCTCTCTCATACTCACATTATATTCTTACTCTCTCATCCTTTTTTTTTCTCCATTGTTTTTGACCAATAAAAAGAGATAAAAAGAAGGTTGTCATGAAAGTTGTACCAAATGGTTGTACAAATATCATTGCTGATTTTCAAATGATATTATTGTTGCGGAGACTTCCTCTACTTGGCTTAATTGCATTAATTATTTCTATGTTACCGACTTAGAGAAACCTCAATTATTTTTCTTTAGCAATGTTCAAGAGGATCATGCTTTGTCTCTAAGTCTTAACCATATCAAAATCACTAAATATTTAGTTATATACATTGGTCCCCCTAATGATCCACCAAAGAATTTTCAAAACTTTATTCTTCTTTATTCTCGTGAGCTTAGCTCTGTTGGTAGGGATATTGCATTTTATATGCAGAGGTCGGGGTTCGAACCCCGGACACTCCACTTCTCCACAATTAAATTGTGTGAGCTCTAACTACTAGGCCACTTGACAAAAAAAATGCAAATTCCAATATCATAATGAAAGTGGCAGTTTTTTTGTAGAGACTTTGTCTGGGGCATGCCTGCTGATGCTAGGAAAGTCTAAAATTTCACTTGGGAGAAGCTCCGCAGGCATAAGGTGGATGGTGGATTGGACTTTAGGAACTTGGTGTGAATCATGCTATTGTAATCGAATTAATTGAGAGTTTATTAGATATATTGAAAAGGAGAATGTTAACCATTGCCCTTGGGGCATTGGTTAAGGGGATAAAAATAGAAATATAGTATTGGAAAATGGTAAAAAGTGATAAATTTAACTTTTTAAAAGTTAAAATGTTGTTGAAACCAATGCATACATGTTACTTTTGACTTCCTTAACTATTGCCCGGACAATGGTTAGCAAGACCCTTTAAAAAAATAAAGACTACAATAGTCTTGTAAGTATTTAAAATACTTACAAATGTCATAAATTCTTATGATATAAATTTGTTAAAATTCAAACACCAAAATTTTGATTTCAAAAACTCTTATAAGTCATTATTACATTTTTACACGATCATTTAAAGTATACAAGTGTTTATGCCAAACCAGTCTTTTAAAAGGTGTTTCATATTCTGGATTTGAAATCCTTTTCCAAACCACATTAGCTACTAATCTTACAAACCATTCCAAAGCAGGTCAAAAAAAATGAGAGAAATATAAGTTACAACTTACAAGGGTATGATAATACAATAAATTTGATAGTATTGGGTCAGTAATGTATTAAAATCAAATGGTAGAATCAAACTGCACAGAAGCACTTGGCAACCACTCTGGACCTTGGATAAAGGACTCCACAGTGAATTTGACAGCATCGTCGTCTCCGAGAGCGGGCTTATAACCGGCCCATTTGACTCTCCCGGCTACATTTGCTCCTGGCCCAGTGTTCTGATATTCAGCATAGACGATGCTACTTGGAGGTTCCACATTAGCAACCCAACTTATCCACCCTACTGATTCCAATAATGAGAAAATTTCTGATTTCATGATAATAGTGGTGGAGAAATCTTTCCATGGCCTACCAAGGTAAGTACGTGCATTGAGATTGTCACCAGGTAATGTAGTGATAGTTGATTTCTGGATCACAATTCCAGAGTTTTGATTAGGATCCTTTTTACCCTGAGCTGTTATTGTGTTGAACTGGTTTGGTAGAGGCTGTCTAGGCATGATTTTGCAATTTTGGAACACAGCAGCAGCATTTCCGAATATGAAATCTATGGTGCCTGTAATGTCACAGTCGCGGTAGAATTGACGATTTGAATGTGCATAAAGAGTATCCTGATATCCAACAAATGAACACTTATAGAACACGGATTGATCTGAGCCGGATCGCATTGCCACAGCTTGGTGCTTAGATGCACCAGCAGTGTTCAAGAATTGAATGTCTTTGGCAATGAATCCCTTGCCTTTAACAGCTGCAAAAAATCAAAATGATCAAGATTAGTATCAATGCATCAAGATCTTATGTTGAACTATTGTATCATATAGTACATACGCTATATGGTGTGCAATGTGGGGCTAATTTAATATCATCGGAAGGTAATGCTGCAAATAAAACGTTCACTAAGTTTCTTAAGAAAAGGTTAGCTCCTAAAACGCAAAACTGTTTAATGTTTTGATTGACAGTGACTTTCGTAGAACCATCACCGTGATTTTGACAAAAACTACACTTTAGATCTCCAAAAAAATCGTAGTGTCAACTTGATTTTACTAAACTCACTGCGAATCCTTATGTGCGAACATATGTGGATTTTGTTAAACTCACCGCAAATCTAAACATGCACTGGTGCGTGGATGGTAGGATGTTATTATTGATGTAGATGTATAACATGTATCCACATGGGAGGCTATGCACATTGAAGGCAGGAAAGATATCCAAACCAAATATCTTATTCATAGTCAAAACATCAATGATTATAGGTGGCTCAGAAAACGAAAGAGGGGACAGACAACAAATTTTGTGGACCTGCTATCAGATCAAGTTCACATGATGATACCATGTGATTCCCAGACACACAAAAAAGACATTTCCCACTAAACCACATGCCACATTATAATAAGTGTTTAGATTCCCATGATAATATAACAAGCAAGTTAATTGATTCCTAACAATTTTCTTCCATCATGTACAAATCCAAACTAAGCCAAGTGTATGTCTAGATTGATGATGAATTTGGTGAATTCATGGTTGATTTTTTAGGATAACTTTTGTCAAACTCACAATGGCACACTATGATTTTACAAAACTTAACGTCAATCCAAACATATACTAAACCTATCATCACACACTTGAACATTCAAGACCCATATCCTCTTGTTCAATCATCTGTAAGACTTGTATCTTAATCAATTAACTAATTTTTTCTCTATAATCTCTTTGAAGTGCAATCAAATAAATGAATTTGTAATAAATCCAAGAGTCATCCAATAATTTTTAAACTATTGAGAAAAAACAAATATCACTTGCATTTATTTTAATCAAAAATTACTTGCATTCAAAGTACTAAAAAAATCACTCCATTTTATACATTTTCTATAAATCACATCTTGCACAGAGCTAAATTGATTGCAGGGTGCTTAATTAAAAAAATCATTGCAGAGTATTAAACGGATATAATAACCAAATCAATAGCAAGAATTATATACCAGCTTAGTTTTTAGTGTGAATCGGCTGCGCACAACTGTAAAGACAAATGAATATAAATGTAAACACTTACCGAAAGTAGCGGTTTCAAAGGTAGGTGTGCCGTCTATGAAATTCCGGCCACCGGATACGATGGTTTCCGTCATACCATCACCATAAATCATCACATTCCATGTATTCTTATCTAAATCAATATTCTCTACATACACCCCTTTCTTCACATACACCACAAATCTCTGCAGACTCTTCTTCTTCACCAACTTCAACGCATCCCCTATTGTTGTATACTGTCCACTTCCATCCTTTGCCACCACCGCATTCGGCACAGTGTCATTCACCTCTGTCGCAAGCAGCCTCCTCTCCGCCGTTCCCAACCACTCCGGGAACTCTCCAAGCAACCTAATTGATAACAATAAAAATAATTAGTATACAACAATGCTTATACATCAAATTAACAATGTTTATTAGATTACTCTCCGACTATGAAGCATGGATGCTGACACTGCTACTAATTTGAGTAATTATATGTGTCGTGTCTTGTCATGTCGGTAACAGACACACACATGACCGACAGTGAGACACGCCTAATCCGATGAGTGTTCGTGTCTCATAGCTCTCCGAGCAATCTAATAAGTGCAGTTATAGTAACTATTACATCAATTACCTGCGGTGATGATTTGAAACTTCAAAATTTGACAACAATCTGATCACCTTGGTAACAATGGCCAAACTATTACTTGCAAACTCCGTTGAGTTTCTCATGATCCTCTCTATTTCCGGTATAACACCACGCGCCGCCGTGGAGTTAACTTCACCAACAGCATCCAAACAAGTATCATGATCCGTTAACGCCGCACTAAGCCACGTCTCCACATCACGAATCTTAGCCGGAGAAAGCATCTTTCCACCATCAACAATAGTCGACATTGAATCATTCAAACGATCCAACGAATCCTTAAGAACATTATCACAAACTCCAATAGCTTTCTTAACACGCGAGTCAGTGACTTTTTCACTGAAGCGCGTGAGAGAAAGCTTGGAGAGTTCATCAATGGCGACTTTGAGTGAGAGTTTGAAGAGTTGTTCAGGATCAGTAGTGTTGGAATCAGGAAGAGAAGAGATGGAAGAGAAGCAGGAGTTAGGGTACTGAGTTGACTCACAAACTGCTTTGAGTGAGGTGGCGGGTGTTAACTCGGTGTTGGGGAGTGAGTTTGGTGAGGAAGAGGATTCGGTGTTGTGCTTGTGTATGAGGATTCCTGCAACTGCAGCTATGATCACTGCAACTAGAATGATGGAGGAGATGATTATGATTGTGATGCGTTTACGTGTCTTTTTTTGGAATGCTTGTTGTTCTATTTCGTCTACTTTGCCATAACCTTTGAAGGATTTCATAGTATCCATTGTTGTTATTTTCAACAGTGACACAAAAAACAAAACAATCTTAACAATGTGTGTCTTTTTTGAGGTTGCAACTTGTTATGCTATTATGCTGTTGTTGTTTTGTTTTTAGGTTTTTGGTTGGCATTGGCACTTTATATAGGAGTATGGGAAAGATTAGATAAGTATATAACGCATATTTAGGTTAGGATATAAATTATTTTTTGTATTTTTATGAATGGTTTTTTTTATGGGATGATGAGAACGTGTTGACTCCTTTCTATGATGCTTCATTGTTAAGATCTTGAGTAATGACTAGCTCAGAGTATTAAATATTCATTTTTATTATTTTGATAATAATTTATGGGTCGACAAGTTAACATCATAATGTTTGCTTAATTGAGCACATAATTAATCCATTTTAGCATCTTAGCTAACAAAAAGAAATAATATTTTGGACACTTGTGGTTGTACAATATTACTCGGTTGAGTGTATTTATCTCTTAGTTTAGGAGTGATTGATCTTTGTACATAGATAGAGTCAAGCCAAGTGTGCTGATTTTGTGGTAAAGTTGTGAATGTACACGGTTTGAGAAAGGCTGGCAGAGTAAATGGCCGCGGTTTGGTTATGTTAATGACTCATTTTCTCAGTAAAGCTGAGCTGTGTTTTATGGATCACAACGGTTTTGGGTTCTACAGAGAAGGACTTTCCCTTTCAATTCAGGCAGCAAGTTAACGTTTTACTCAAACCATCAAACTATATGATAACTTTGGTGATATTCTTGTTTATTTCTATCTCTTTTTATTGGTTAAACACAATAGAGAAATAAAAATTATTACAAAATAGTTATTCAAATATCATTTATCTTAAAAATAACTTTTTATGTATAGTGAACTATGAGCGAGTCCATTTGAAAACTCGATATCCGATCCAAGGGCCGACTAATCCGAGGGGACCAATCCCACCGCCCACTTGCGGGGGGTCCTGTTTAAAGCCAGAGCAAGCTCTGTATGGACTTAGCCCACCGAAATTGGCACAAGAGGGAATCGAACCTGAAACCTTTGGAGGAGCAAACTCCAAGATCTCAAGTCAACCAGTAGGTCAACCTCAAATGGGTTAATAATTAGGTAGAAGTTACATCACTCTATGAAACTTTTGTCATAACATTAAGTGTGTTTGGACTTTAGAGGAGTGATACACAATGAAATATAGTGAATGAAATAATATGAGATGGTTGTTTGAATATTTTGAAGAAAAAAAAGATAGTATGAAATGAAAAATTATGACGTTTATTTCATCTCATTTCATTGCTTACCATAATTTATCTTCCCATAAATTAAGTAATTTTCACATATATTATAATCGGTCTATTTAAAAACTATTGACGTATCAAGTCACATTTGTGCTTTCGCAAAAAAAAATAAAATTAATAATCATTCAAATTTATGAGTAAATAGATGAATTGAAATTTACCTAAAACAAGTTACAAATTGAAATTTAAAAACATTTGTTCCGCTATTAAGTGAATAATTAAATTCTACTTGGCAACATATTAGATGAGAGAGTTGAACACACACATTATAGAAGGAAAAAAATCAACTATTTAGCAACTGAATTAACCTTGTGTGATTCTTATTTCTATTCTTTTCTTCTTTTCTATGAAAATCATTTTTTTTTGTTTTACACAAGTTTCCTCCACTTGAGAGTCATGTTTAAGATGTGTTGAGCACTAAATGAAGATATCTCTTTTAAGTCAGAAATTGAATTTTAGTTTGCCATGTTATTAATCTAACTCTAAATTCAACCCGTTAATTTTATTTTAAGAAATTCTATTTAGCTTTTATATACATCAACCGTCCAAATATATCCTAACAATTTCTTATTATCATTAAAAAAATAGTCTACGCAAGTTCAATACAATTATATATTTTAGCAAGTTTAATAGTAGTTGAAATGGGCAAATGGCAAATTAGAGAATGGCAGGCCATATCAGAAACACGAATCAATCAAATAGCCGGTAATTGCGCTAAAACGCATGCCATTTGGTTCTTTGTTCCCCACCTATCTGCATATTATTACCCTCGTTAGTTTTTTGAACAACAATATTGCAACAACAAAAAAATATTGCAAAAGTTTTCCTTTTAAACTCAATAATTTTAGATAAGAACCAATTTTTTTTCCGAGAGGAACCACAAATAATATGGCTTTTTATTTTATACAAAATCGTAAATGACTTTCAATTTTTTTTAGAGGAATCATCACTTTCAAATTAGATAGTATGATTTAGTGGTATTGGCTTGAGACTTGGGAGAGTGCTCCTCCTCAAAGTCTCAGGTTCGATTCTCTCTGGTGTCAATTTGAGGGAGTTAGTTTAGCTTCTTCAAAAAAAAAAATGATTTAAGGAAAACTATGTTTAATAAAAATACTTACATTGTTAATGCATATAAAAAATGTTGACTACTTGATGCATTATTATTTTCATCTGTTGAAAAGAGGAATTTTATAAATTTAACATGAGGGTCTGTATATAGGATTAAGAAAATATTTTACCATCTGCCCCTCAAGTTTTGTATTTGTACATCCACACATTTCAAAACGTTTTTAATTAGGTTTTTTCTAAATTGCCTTTAGAAATTGGTGGGCAATTTACCCAAACCAATAAAAAACAACCACATGTCCTCCATTTTAAAAATAACATTTATTATTTTATTTTATAATTTTAACATGTATTTTATTATTTGCATATTCATCCCATTTTAAATTAATGATATTTTACAATTTGAACCATCAAATTAATTAAAAATATCACCGCAGGGAATCGAATCAAGGCACACACACACTTTTGATCATATGACTTAACCACTTAACCATTTCTTCTTTCATGCAATGAAATGGAATGCAAACTATATGTTATATGTTATCAGCAATCAATATTTTTTTTTCAGCGTCTTATAATTCAAGCTTTAGTAACAAAAAATCAATTTATATGTGTATATTTTTTTTTTAGGAAATATGTGTATATATATGAAATAATAAATATTTCTAAAATAAAACAATATGAATTCATTCATTTGATTTTTTTATATTTTAAATATTATTCTTTTATATAAATTCATACTATTTATCCAGATTCGATGAACTACAACAATGTTTTATTTGTGATCAACCACGATTTATTTTAGGTCCAACATTTCTTTTGAATCAGATGAACTATTAAAAGTATTAAATAAAAATTGTCAAGATAAATGTAATGTTTCTATTAAATATTTTTGTCTTTTATATGTAAAACAATATGTTAAATCTTTGCATTGCGCTCGCTGAGGATTTTATTTGCCTATATATGCCGATGTAAATTTTTATGTATTCATATGAGAAAGTTAATATGACAAAATTTTGAAAACTAATAACTATATTTAAAATATCAATGTTAATGTAGTGTTTTTATTAAATATTTTTTATTTTATTTGCAAAACATTGTTAAATAATTGCACTACACACGTCGCAAAATATATGTGCTTATATTGCAGAAGCAAATTTTTATGCATCGATATGAGAAAGTCAATGTGATAAAACTTTCAAAACTAATGATTATTTTCTTGTTGGGATACAATTGTATTTAAAAACAAATAAACTTGAATTCAATGAAATCATATCCCATGTTGACTAGGTTTCTAATGAGATAATTTGTCAGATCAAATTATACCGAAGACTTCGATTTCCAAAATTCCAGCTCCTGCTTCGTTTTTATTCCAATAAGGTCATATTCAATGGTGCGATTGATTATATTTGATATCGTTAGTCGGTTGAGTCCGTTTTGATCGTCGGAGCAATGTCTGTCCATGTTGGTCAGGTTTCTAATGAGATAGTTTGTCAGATCAACTTACACCGAAGATTCTGAATTCCAAAATTCCAGCTCATGCTTCATTCTTATTCCAATAAAGTCATATTCAACGGTCCGATTGATTATATTTGATACCGTTAATCGGTTGGGTCAGTTTTGATCGTCGGAGCAATGTCCTTCGATATTGACTATGTTTCTAATGGGATAGTTTGTCAGATCAACGTACACCGAATATCATGATTTCCAAAATTCCAGCTCCTGCTTCGTTCTTATTCCAATAAGGTCATATTCAACGGTGCGATTGATTATATTTGATACTGTTAGTCGGTTGGGTCTGTTTTGATCGTCGGAGCAATGTCCTTCAATG